>Ga0160441_100226_pt1 | contig 55952 bp, 42 predicted proteins | sample HID1971K_E1MG_FD_108260 | JGI IMG/M metagenome (GOLD analysis project Ga0160441, IMG submission 108260) | Enriched millipede-associated microbial communities from UW Madison campus, WI, USA - HID1971K_E1 MG | ecosystem: Host-associated > Arthropoda: Insects > Digestive system > Unclassified ... | reverse complement strand
GATCAAGGACATCCGCTGCCTGCGCAAGCCCACCGCCACGGTGCGCGTGCCGCTGGGCAAGGGCCTGATCTGGCGGTTGATCGCGCACCTGTCGCTCAACCACCTGTCGCTGGTCAGCCAGGGCCGCGAAGTGCTGCTCGAACTGCTGTCGCTGTACAACTACCGCAACGTGTCGGCCATCCGTAAACAGATCAACGGCATCAAGGCCATCAGCAGCGAGCCGGTGGTCGCCCGTATCGGCCATCCGCGACCGAACTTCGTACGCGGCGTGGGCATCACCCTGACCTTCGACGAAAGCCAGTTCACCGGCAGCGGCGTGTTCCTGTTCGGCATGGTGCTGGACCACTTCTTCGGGCAGTACTGCTCGATGAACAGCTTCACCCAATTGTCACTGCGCTCCCAACAACGAGAAAAGAGAGTCGTCCAATGGCCAGCACGTACTGGCGATCAGCCCCTGGTCTGATCGATCAGGCCAGAGCCGAGCCGCACCGATTCGAATTCTTTCAATTGGTGCGCCTGCTCCGCCTGCACTACAGCCGCACCGGGCGCATTGACCTGGCAACCCGGCCGCACGAAGACCCGCTGCGTTTTCGCACCCAGCTGTCGCTGGCGTTTCCGGCCAGCGAAGTCAGCGACCTGCACTTCGAGCGCGAAGGCAAGGTGTCGCCGGCCGGGCTGCCGCTGTCGGAAGTGCAGGTGACCTTCATGGGGCTGGTCGGGCCGTCGGGCGTGCTGCCGCGCCCGTACACCGAGCTGCTGCTGGAGCGCCATGTGCAGTACCGCGACGATGCCGCCCATGCGTTTCTCGACATCTTCTCGCACCGCATGACCACGCTGTTCTACGAAGCCTGGCAGAAGTACAAATTCCATATCGAGCACGAGCGCAACGGCACCTCGGGCTTCGATGGCTACCTGCTCAACCTGGTGGGCCTTGGCCCGCGCGCCCAGGCGCTGAAGTTCGAACAGCCCGCGCCGCCGCTGCGCCGCGAGCTGTTCAGCTACTTTGCCGGCTTGCTCAGCCAGAAGCCGCGCAACGCGCTGAACCTCGAACGCATGCTCGGCTTCTATTTCGGCCTGCCGATCCAGGTCAAGCAGTTCGCTGGCCGCTGGCTCAACCTGCAGCCCGAACAGTGCACTCAGCTCGGGCGCAAGAATGCTCAGCTCGGCCACAGCGCCGTGGCCGGCAACCGGGTGTGGGACTACCAGTCGTGCATTCGTATCGAACTGGGCCCGTTGGCGCTGGCCGATTACCAGCGCTTCCAGCCGGGCACCGAGGACTACCTAAAGCTGGTCGAGCTGGTGCGCTTCTATGTAGGTGCAGAGCTGGACTTCGAAATCGCCCCTCGCCTCAAGCGCGAAGCGGTGCCGCGTGCCCAGCTGGGCCGCAGCGGCAACGTCGCCCTGGGCTGGCTGGGCTGGCTCAAACGCCCTGGCCGTGACGCAGAACCCTCGCGTTGCGCCGTCTTCCACATTCCTTACGATGGGGTCGCCTTGTGAACCTGAAGTCTCTGTTCGCCAAGCTCAACGAAACCAGCCGCACGGCCACTGAAAGCGCGGCGGCCCTGTGCCTGTCGGAGCATCACTACGATGTCGAGGTGGAGCACCTGCTGCTGCAGCTGCTGGACAACAGCGACAGCGACCTGGCGCCGATCCTGCGTCACTACGACGTGGTCGCCGAGCGTCTGCAGGCGCAACTGATCACCGCCCTGGGCACGTTCAAGAAGGGCAATACCCGCACGCCAGCGTTGTCACCGCACATCACTCGCCTCATCGAGCAGGCCTGGCTGCTGGCTTCGATCGAGTACGGCGTCGGCCAGGTGCGCAGCGCACACCTGCTGCAGGCCTTGCTCGACGATGCCGAGCTGCGCCGCGTGGTGATCGCTTCGGCCGCGGAGCTGGAGAAGATCAACGCCGACGACCTGCGCCTGAACCTCACCGCCCTGGTCGAAGGCAGCGCCGAATCCAGGCTCGCCAGCCCGCTGGCCAGTCCGGCGGCAGCGCCGGCAGCGGCCGGCAAGCTCGGCGGCAAGACGCCAGCCCTGGACCAGTACACCATCAACCTCACCCAGAGCGCGCGCGAAGGGCGCATCGACCCGGTGCTGGGCCGTGAGTTCGAGGTGCGGCAGATGGTCGACATCCTCACCCGTCGCCGCCAGAACAACCCGATCCTCACCGGCGAAGCCGGGGTTGGCAAAACCGCCGTGGTCGAAGGCCTGGCCCTGCGCATCGCCCAGGGCGACGTCCCGGCGGTGCTCAAGGATGTGGCCCTGCACACCCTGGACCTGGGCCTGCTGCAAGCCGGCGCCGGGGTAAAGGGCGAGTTCGAGAACCGCCTCAAGGCCGTGATCGAAGAGGTCAAGCGCAGCCTTCACCCGATCATCCTGTTCATCGACGAAGCCCATACCTTGATCGGCTCCGGTGGCCAGGCCGGGCAAAACGATGCCGCCAACCTGCTCAAGCCGGCCCTCGCCCGTGGCGAGCTGCGCACCATCGCCGCCACCACCTGGGCCGAATACAAGAAGTACTTCGAAAAAGACGCCGCCCTCGCCCGCCGCTTCCAGGTGGTCAAGGTCGAGGAGCCCGACGAAGACAAGGCCATCCACATGCTGCGCGGCCTGCTGGGCAAGATGCGCGAACACCACAAGGTGGCGGTGATGGACGAAGCCCTGGTGCAGGCCGTGCGCCTGTCCAACCGCTACATCACCGGCCGCCAGCTGCCCGACAAGGCCGTCAGCGTGCTCGACACCGCTTGCGCACGCATCGCCCTGGCGCAGTCGTCGCAACCCGGCGCGCTGGAAGACTGCCGCCGGCACATCGACAACCTGCAGGCGGAAATCGCCGTGCTCGACCACGAAGCCGGCAAAGGCCACGACCATGACCGTCGCCTGGGCGAGCTGCAGGCTGCCCTGCAAGTCGAACAGCAGCAGGAACAGCGCCTGAACGAGCAGTGGCAGCAGGAACTGGCGCTGGTCGAACAGCTCAAGGCCCTGGACGCCGCCAACGACGCCGATGCCGCGCAGCTCAACGCCCTGCGCGACGAGCTTGGCCGTGTGCAAGGCGACCAGCCGCTGGTGCACGCCCTGGTCGACGCCGGCGCCATCGCCCAGGTCATCAGCGGCTGGACCGGCATTCCACTGGGCAAGATGCTGCGTGACGAGATCGACACCGTGCAGCGCCTGCCGGCCCTGCTCGGCGAGCGCGTGCTGGGCCAGGACCATGCCCTGCACGAGATCGGCAAGCGCATCAAGATTTCCCGCGCCCGCATGGAAGACCCGAACAAGCCCATCGGCGTGTTCCTGCTGCTCGGCCCCAGCGGTGTCGGCAAGACCGAAACCGCGCTGGCCCTGGCTGACACCCTGTACGGCGGCGAGCGCAACCTGATTACCATCAACATGTCCGAGTACCAGGAAGCCCACACCGTCTCCAGCCTCAAGGGCTCCCCGCCCGGCTACGTCGGCTACGGCGAAGGGGGCGTGCTGACCGAAGCGGTGCGCCGTAAACCGTACAGCGTGGTGCTGCTCGACGAGGTGGAAAAGGCCCACCCCGACGTGCTCGAACTGTTCTTCCAGGTGTTCGACAAGGGTGTGCTCGACGACGGCGAAGGCCGCGAGATCAACTTCCGCAACACGGTGATCATCCTCACCTCCAACACCGGCACCGACCGCATCATGCAGACCTGCCTGAACGCCGAGACGCCGCCCACCCCCGAGGCCATCGTCGAAGGCCTGCGCGATGAGCTGAACCGGGTGTTCAAGCCGGCCTTCCTCGGCCGCCTGAGCATCGTGCCGTTCTACCCGGTGCAGGACCAGGTGCTCGAACGCATCGTCAGCCTGAAGCTTGCGCGCATTCGCAAACGTTTCGCCCGCAACCACCAGGCCGAGCTCTGCTACGACGAGGCCCTGGTCAAGGCCATCGCCGCGCGGTGCACCGAAGTCGACAGCGGCGCGCGCAACATCGACAACATCCTGTCGCGCACCCTGATGCCCGAACTTGCCCAGCACGTGCTCGAGCGCATGGCCCAGGACGCGCCGATCGAGCGCTTGACGATCGAACTGGGCAGCGATGGCGATTTCGCCTATCGCCTGGCCTGAACACGTTTCCGGAGATTAAGCCGCCATGTACACCCCACACCCCGCCATCAAGCGCCTGACCGCCGTGGCCCTGCTGCTGGCGCTGGCCGGCTGCGGCGTCAGCGACCGCATCGGCAAGCGCATGGAAGACAGTTGGGCCGCCGACATGCTGGCCGACAGCGAGAAGGTGATCCTCACCTCCGATGGCGGTAACCAGCTCAACCCGGGCGCCGACGGCAAGCCGCTGTCGGTGGTGATGCGCGTGTACCAGCTGACCGACCTCGAACGTTTTGCCGCCACCGATGCCGACACCCTCTGGGAGTCGCCGGAAAAAGCCCTGGGCAACGCATTGGTGGACACCCGCGAGCTCACCCTGCTGCCAGGCATCGGTCAGATCGATCAGTGGCCGCTGGCCAAGAGCACCCGCTACGTGGGCATGGCAGCGTTCTTCCGGGATGAACAAGGTGCCCGCTGGAAGATCGCCTTCGATGCCGACTCGCTGCGCAAGGACGGTATCTGGTTCTCCTCCGACGGCCTGTGGATCCTGGTCGACAACACCGAGATCACCGCCATGCGCGGCATGGACGTGCTGAACAAACCGCCCACCGCCGACCAACTCGCAGCCGCGCAAAAGCAGCAACAGCTACAGCAGCAAGCCGCCACGCCGACCCTGGGCGATAAGGTGCAGGACGCGGTGGTCGACAAGGCCGTGGACGCTGCCGGGCAGTCGGCCAGCAACGCGGTGGATTCAACCTTCAATTCACTAGTGGATAGCGTCAAATGAGCAAGCAGAGCCGAGTGATGTGGTCGGAAGGCATGTTCCTGCTGCCCCAGCACTTCCAGTACCAGGATGAGTTCCACCAGCACCAGCTGGCCGAGGCGACCCTGCGCGCAACGCCCTTCCATTGGGGTGTCCAGGCGCTGCAGGTGGACGAGGACGCCCTGGCCAACGGTTCGCTGCAGCTCAAGCGCCTGAAGCTGGTGTTTCCCGACGGCAGCCTGTACGACGCGCCGCAGCACGACCCGCTGCCGGCTGCGCGCGACCTCAAGGACCTGCTCAAGGCCAACGACCTGAAGGTTCATGCTGCGCTGAAACTGCCCGAACCGTTCGGCCTCAACTACGTCGAGGATGACCAGGCCCACAAGGCTGCACGGCGTTTTCGCAAGCAGTTCGATACCCTGCCCGACCTCAACGAAGGCGAGCAGGAGAACGAAATCACCAGCCTGCGCCTGAACGTGGTGCTGCTGGTCGATGGCGACAGCCTCGATGGCTACAGCCATTGCCCGCTGGCCAAGCTGACGCGCAACAGCATGGGCGGCTTCAACCTCGACCCGCACTTCGTCCATCCGACCCTGCACCTGGGCAGCCACGAAACCATTGCGGGCATCGGCAAGCGTCTGCTCGGTGCGTTGCAGGCCAAGAGCAAGGCCTTGTCCGGCCGGCGCCGCGAACGTGCCGACCAGATCGCCGAGTTCGGCTCCAGCGACGTCACCCTGTTCTGGCTGCTCAACACGGTCAACCGCGCGCACCCGCAGTTGGCGCACCTGCTGGCGCACCCGCGTCTGCACCCGGAGCGCCTGTACCTGTTCCTCGCTGACCTCGCCGGGGGCCTGCTGACCTTCACCCTGGACACCCAGCTCAGCGACATCCCGGAATACGACCACCACGACCCGGCGGCGTCGCTGGTGCAGCTCGACGAGATGATCCGGGTGATGCTCGACAATGTCGTGCCCAACCAGTGCATCGTCATCAACCTCACCCAGACCAAACCGTCGTACTGGCAAGGCCAGCTGCGCGACCCGCGCCTGGCCGAGGCCGACTTCTATATCTCGGTGCACGCCGACATGCCCGGTGCCAGCCTGCTGGAACTGGTGCCGCGGGCATTCAAGGTCGGCTCGCCGGAAGACATCGAGGTGGTGGTCAACAGCGCCATGCCCGGGGTCACCCTCAACCACGCCGCGCGCCTGCCCAACGCGATTCCGGTGCGCCTGGACAACCAGTACTTCGCCATCGAGCCCCATGGCCATGTGTACGAGCGAATGATGAATGCCCAGACCATCTGTTTCTACGCGCCCAGCGCCTTTACCAACCTCAAGCTTGAACTGATGGCGGTGCTCAAATGACCGAAGCCGTACTGCAGCAGGGCGCCGTTGCGGCGGCCAGCGACAAACCGACCCTCAAGGACCTGGTCCAGGACTTCATCAGCATGGCGCTGATCGTCCGCAAAGGCCGCCAGGTGACCTCGGTGCCTGCCTTCGAGAGCAGCGTCGAACGCTTCTTCGCCAACCTGGAGCGCGATGCCCGCTCGGCCAACTACAGCGTCGAGCAGGTCAAGGACACCCAGTACGCGCTGTGCGCCTTCGTCGATGAAAGCGTGCTGCGCGCCGGTGACAGCGACCTGCGCCGGCACTTCGAGCTGCAACCCCTGCAGTTCCGTTATTTCGGCGTGCACCTGGCCGGTGAAGGCTTCTTCGAGAAGGTCGAGGCGCTGCGCGGCGACGTCAAGCAGAACCTCGACGTGCTGGAGGTCTATCACCTGTGCCTGGCCCTGGGCTTCGAAGGCAAGTTCAGCCTCGGCCAGAAGGACCAGCTGCGCTACCTGGCCAACACCCTGGGCCAGGACATCGCCCGCTACCGCAAGCCGCCGAAAACCCTGTCGCCCGACTGGGCCCTGCCCGACCAGGTGTCGCAGATGCTGCGCCATGAAGTGCCGCTGTGGGTGTACCTGGGGTTGATCGCACTGGTCTGCGTCGGCGTGTACCTGACGCTCGACTGGTTGCTGGACAAGGACGTGGCCGCCCTTTCCGAACAAATCCGCCAGCTGTTCAGTGCCTGAACACCCCTCAGGTAGCCGAGTCAGGAAGACATGAAAACACTACTGCGTCTGTTGAAAAGTTTCTGGGTGCTGCTGCCGCTGCTGTGGCTGGCCACCCTGTTGATCTGCTGGCTGGTGGCGCCCATGGTGCCGTGGCTGCGCCACCATGTGCCCGAAGCGCTGGCGATCGTCAGTGCCTGCTTCCTGCTGGTGATAGTGCTGCGCCAGTACCAGCGTATTCGCGGCGAACACAACCTGGAGAACCTGCTGCAGATCGAGGTCGACCGCTCGTGGAACGCCACCGGCGAATTCCGCGACCAGCACGTGCTGCGCGAACGCCTCAAGCACGCCATCGCCATGCTGCGCACCGACCGCTCCGCCGGGGGTGGTGGCAAGGCTGCGCTGTCGGACCTGCCCTGGTACCTGGTGCTGGGCATGTCGGCTGCCGGCAAGACGTCGCTGCTGACCCATTCGGGCCTGTCGGCCAGTATCGCCACCGCCAATGACAGCGAAAGCGGCACCCAGCACTGCGACTGGTACTTCAGCCCCGACGCGGTGATGATCGACACCGCCGGCCGTTACCTGCGCGACGACCAGTCGGCCAGCGAGTTCGCCGCCTTCCTGCGCATGCTGCGCAAGCAGCGCGGCAAGGCCGCGATCAATGGCCTGGTGCTGGTGGTCAGCCTGCCCGAACTGCTGGCGTCGAACAGCGACGCGCGTGACGCGCTGGCCGCGCAACTGGTGGCGCGGGTCGAGGAATACGCCGAGTGCCTGGACGCCAACCCGCCGATCTACCTGATGCTGAGCAAGATCGACCAGCTGCCGGGCTTCCACCAGGCCTTCGAAGGCCTCGACCTGCACCAGCGCCAACAGCCGCTGGGGATGACCTTCGGCCTCGCCGAGATCCGCAACCAGGGCTTGCACGCGGTGCTCGAAACGCGCTTGAAGAACCTGCAGCAGCACATTCGCCAGCAGGTCGATGCGCAGCTGGTGGGCCTGGGTGCAGCAGCCGACAGCACCCTGCTCAACTTCCCGCAGTATTTCGCCGCGCTCAATGGCGTGCTCGAGCAATTCCTCGAACACTTCACCCGTGAGCAGCGCGGCGGCGCGCCGTTGCTGCTGCGCGGCCTGTACTTCACCAGCGCCCTGCAGACCGACCAGCAGCTGGCCCAGGTGTACGAAGACGCCATCGCCGACAGCTTTGCCTTGCAGGTGGCCGCTGATGAAGCGTCCAACGCCAGCCCCAAGCCCGTGGGCAACCGCAGTTTCTTCATCACCGACACCTTCCGCCGGGTGATCTTCCCTGACCGCGACCTTACCCTGTACCAGTCGCGCCTGGGCCGTCAGGCGGCCTTCAGCCCGCTGCTGCTCGGTCTGGCCGCTGCCGCCGGGGTGCTGTTCATCGGCTGGCAGGCGCTGGCGTTCGCCAACAACCGCCAATGGCTGGACAGCCTGCGCGGTCAGCTGGCCGAAATCGAGCAATCGGCCGATCGCGAGCAGTTGCTGGCCGCAGGCAAAGGCCTGGAAGTGCTGCGCGAGCAGATGGCGATCGTCGAGGGCCATCGCCTGCAAGGCGTGCCGCTGCGACTGAGCGCCGGCCTGTACCACGGCGAGGCCGTGCATGACGTGGCGCGCAACGCCTACCTGGCGCAACTGCGCAGCCAGGCGCTGGAGCCCATCGCGCGCAACCTGCAGGTGCAGATGCGGGCCTTCAATACCTTCGCCAGTGGCATCAACCAGGCGCTGGAATTCACCCCGGCCCCGGCCCCGCGCAAGCGTAGCGGCAAGCCACTGGCGCCGCGCGTGGCCGCCAAGGCCCAGGCTGCGCTGGGCAATACCCGCGCGGGCGCCTACGCCGCCAAGGTCAACCTGGCCACCGCCAGCGATGCCGCCGAGCTGTCCGCCACCACCGGTGGCCTGTCGCTGTCGGAAGAAATGCTCGGGCGCCTGGACGAACAGCAGGTGGCGTCGATCATCGAGGCCTACAACACCCTCAAGCTGTACCTGCTGCTGACCGAGCCACAGGCCCACCCGGACCCGGCTTTCGTCGCCGCCAGCCTGCCCCAGGCCTGGGCCAGTGCAGCAACCGAGGGCACGCCCGCCGACGAGGGCGTCATCGCCGAGAACGCGCCGCTGTACGTGCAACTGCTGGAACAGGGCCAGGCGCCTGCGCTGCCGCGCAACGAGCAACTGATCAACGAAACCCGGCAGAACCTCAAGTCGTTCATGATCTCCAGCTCGCTGGTCGACCGTGAATACTTGCGCCTGCAATTGGAATCGAGCCGGCAGTTCCCTGCCCTGAGCCTCAACGACCTGGTTCCGCAACCCGGCCGCGCCCTGCTCTACGGCTCCGCTGGGGTGCCGGCGATCTACACCCGCCAGGGCTGGGAGACCTTCGTCAAACCCGAGCTGATCAAACTGGTGTCGGGCAACCTGCGCAACGAAACGGACTGGGTGCTCGATGGCGAAGGTGGCGATGCCCTGGTGCAGAAGGCCAACTTCGTGCGCGAGTTCATGACCCGCTACAAGCGCGACTACACCCAGGCCTGGTACAAGATGGTCAGCAGCGTCGGCGTGCGCCACTTCGCCGACCTTTCCTCGGCCACCGAGCAACTGGGGTTGCTCAGCGACGTGCAGAACTCGCCGGTGAAGAACCTGCTGGCAGCGGTCAACGACAACACCCAGTGGGACTTGCCCGTCCAGCATGAAATGCCGGCCACCGGCAACGCCCGGGTGGACGGTTTCTGGAGCAAGGTCAGCGGCCTGTTCGACGCGCAGGACGCCCTGCCCGACGCCGTGGCGCCGAGCCTGCCTGCGGTCGACGACGGCAGCCTGGCCAAGCGCTTCGAACCGGTGGCACGGGTGTTCGCCAAGAGCAACGCCGAAGGCGCCGACAGCACCATCATGGACCGCTACCTGGCCGCGCTGCGCAAGCTCAAGGTGCGCATGAACAACATCCAGCGCTCGCAGGACGTCGGCAAGAGCAGCAAGCAGCTGATCAGCGAAACCCTGGAAGGCCAGCCCAGCGAAGTGACCACCGTGCGCAACTACGTGGAAACCAGCGTCGACACCAGCCAGGACGGCCTGTCGCGTTCGCTGCAGGGCCTGTTCAGCCTGCCCATCCAGTACGCCTGGGACACCCTGCGCGACCCGGCCGGCCAGCAGATCGCCAAAGCCTGGGCACAGCAGATCGCCAAGCCCTGGCAACAGGTCATGGCCCACCGCTACCCGATCGCCAGTGGTAGCCGCAACGAAGCCTCGGTGAAGGACTTGCAACGCTTCGTCGACCCGGACAGCGGCCTGCTGCCGACCTTCAAGCGCAACGAAATCGGCAACCTGTCCGGCGGCGACGGCCTGGGCCTTGGCAACGGCAAGGCACCGGCGCTGGTCAATCCGGGCATGCTCAACAGCATCGACCGGGCAAGCTCGGTGGGCCAGGTGATCGCCAGCCTGTCGGACCGCGAGAATGGCTTCGAGATCATGCTCGAACCGTCGGCCAGCTTCACCGACATCGTCTTCACCCTCGACGGCCAGGAGCAGCACTACCGTAACGGGCGCAGCAGCTGGAGCCGCTTCGCCTGGCCTGGCACCAGCAACGCGCCGGGCGCACGCCTGGATGTGGTCACGCTCAGCGGCGCACGGGTCACCGTATTCGACTTCCCGGGCCGCTGGGGCCTGCTGCGCATGAACGAAAGCGCCCGGGTCGACGACCTCGACGGCATCCAGCAGCGCTTCAGCTGGAACACCGCCAACGGCCGGGTAAGCCTGGTGGTGCGCAACTTCGGTGGGGTCAAACTGACCGACCTGGGTGACGTCAAGGCGCTGAGCGCGCTCAACGACAGGGGCGCGCAATGATCGGTTGCTTCGGCAAACTGCCGTCGAGCGCGGACTTCGTCAGCCTGCACGGTGCGGCGGAAGAAGTGTGCGAGTTCGACGCCTGGTTGCAGGCTTCGCTGGCGGCGATGCGCCACCGCGAAGACTGGCAGGCGTTGTTCGACGCCTTGCCGATGTGTTTCTTCAGCTACCGGGCGCGCAACGGCAATTGGCTGCTGGGCGGCCTGCTCAGCTCGCGTGATGCCAGCGAACGGCGCTACCCGTTCTTCATCTTCCAGTTGCTCAAGGGCCAGGAAGGCGAAGCGCTGCTCAACCCGTTCACCCTCGGCGAGCTGTTCAGCGCGCAGATCAAACCGTTGCTGCACCAGGCCGTGCAGGGTGCCGATTGCGCCGTGGTGTTCGAGCGCATCAAGGCTCTGCGCGCCCTCCAGGGGCAGGACCTGGACCTGTTCCGCCGGGTCCATGCGAAGTTCTTGCACGACTTCAGCTTTGCCGATGTCGCCAGGGCGTTGCAGGGCTCCTGGCCCACCTTCGACAGCGCCACCGCGCTGTCGCGGCTGCAGGCCGCATGGCCGTTGCTGCACAGCGACTTCGAAGGCGGCATCGAGCTGCCGCTGCCCGCCGAGCGCGGCCTGAAGAACCCCACCGCCGACCTGTGGCTGACCTGGCTGACGCGCCTGGGCGGCCGGCATGGCGGCCCGGCGGTGAGCCTGCTGGCCGACGACTTCATGCACCCACGGCTGTACGGCTTCACGTCGCGCCACACCCGCACGGCCTACCGCCTGCTCAGCGGCACGGCTGATGCCTGCCAGCACCTGGAACTGCTCAGCCCGATGCCACACAGCGCACGCGGACACGATTTCGACCGACCCCTTGAACACGTCATCGACCAGTTCGTCGATGCGTTGGATGCGACGCCTGTATGAACAAGATCAAGTACTACTGCCTGCGCTACCAACCCTACCTGCTGGGGGTGGCGTTCTTCCTGGCGATCTTCCTGGTCTGGGCCATCGGCCGTGGCTTGGGTTTCGCCTCGCTGCACAGCCTGTTGGCGGGCATCGGCGTGTTCCTGCTGCTGTCGGCGGGCTATGTACTGTTGCTGTACCGGGGCGCGGGGCAGCACCACAACCTTGAAGCCCTGCTGCGCGACGACGCCGACCAGGCGGTACTCAACGCAACGCCGGCCGACCGCGAAGAAGTCAGCCTGCTGCGCGAACGCCTGCTGCAGGGCATCGAGCGCCTGCACGGCAACACCCCGCGCGGCACACCGGCCAAGGATGCGCTCTACGCCCTGCCCTGGTACCTGGTGATCGGCCAGCCGGCGGCGGGCAAGAGCACCATGATCCTGCAGTCGGGGCTCAACTTCCCGTATGCCGAGCGCGAAGGCATGCGCGTCGCGGGCCTTGGCGGTACACGCAACTGCGACTGGTTCTTCAGCGCCGATGCGGTGTTGCTGGACACCGCCGGGCGCTACATGAACAGCCCGGAAGAAGCCGGCAAGTGGCGCGGCTTCTTGCAGTTGCTGCGCCAGCACCGTCAGCGCCGCCCGCTCAATGGCCTGATCGTCGCTGTCAGCATCGCCGACATCCTGCAGGGCTCGGCCGAGGACCAGGCACGGGTGGCCAAGCGCCTGCGCGAACGCATCCAGGAAAGCTGCGCACTGCTGGAAGTGCGCCTGCCGATCTACCTGGTGTTCACCAAGTGCGACCTGATCCCCGGTTTCACCCCGTTCTACCGCCAGCTGGACGACACGGCGCGTGGCGAGGTGATGGGCAAGACCTTCTCGCACAAAAGCTATGAGCAGGCCGACTGGGGCCAGCGCTTCGGCAAGGCGATGGACGAGCTCTGCGCCTACTGGCAGCAGGTGGCACGCCAGCAACTGGTGCAACAGGATATCCAGCTGACCCGGCACAACGATGCCGCCTACCGCTTCCCGCTGGAGTTGGCCGCGCTCAAGCCGCGCCTGCAGGCGTTCGTCGACAGCCTGCTGCGCGCCAACCCGTACCAGCCTGCCGAGCTGCTGCGCGGCTTCTATTTCACCGCCGCGCTGGAGGCCGAAGAGACCCCGTGGGGCAGCCACGGCCAGCAGGTGGCAGAGCGTTTCGCCCTGGAGAACGCCCAAGGCGCTGCCAGCGGCGGTAGCCAGCCTTCGCCGCTGTTCATCAACAGCCTGTTCCGCAAGGTGATCATCCCTGACCAGCACCTGGTGGCGCTGTACACCAGCAACCGTCGCGAACGCCGACGCAAGGTCGCCTGGGTAGGCGCCGCCAGCCTGGCAGGCCTGCTGCTGTGCAGCATGTGGGGTTGGTCGTACCTGAACAACCGCAACACCCTGGACAGCATCGCCGACGAACTGACCCAGGCCAGGCAGCAAGACCAGGCGAACGCCGGCCAGTACGCCGCCTGGCACAGCCTCGACCGCTTGCGGTTCTGGGCCGCGCACTACTACCAGCAACACCACGACCAGGCCGTGCCGCTGGGCATGCGCCTGGGCCTGTACCAGGGCCACAAGGTCGAGCCGGTGCTGCGCGCACGGTACTTCGCGACCCTGCAGAACGTGATGCTCAAGCCCACGGCGGACAACCTCACCCGCACCCTGTACCTGCTGACCACGCTCAAGGTCTACCAGCGCAATACCCAGGCGCTGCAGCCGGTCAGCGGCGTGGACAGCGTCGAGGCCGAGGCCCTGCCGCACGACAACCGCGCCCAGTCGATCGCCGATTTCGGCAAGGCCGCCCTGGACACCTACGTGATGCTCTCGCCCGCCCAGCGGGAAAAAGCCGATGCGGCGTTTCTCAAGGCGCACCTGCCGGACTACTGGTACCCGGCCATCGCCCGCCACACCGGCAAGACCATGGCCAGTGCCGCCACCGACAGCGCGGCCAACCAGGACTACGCCTACGCCAGCCGGCAGATCGTCTTCTATGCCGACCAGATCCGCGAGCCCGATGTACCGCGCATCCTCGACAACGCCTTCCTGATGTCCAGTTCGCGCAACTACATCAACAGCCTGCTGACCCAGTCGCTGCGCTCGATCGAGACCATCACCCTGGAGTCGGACACCCTGTTCGCGTTCGCCCGCGCCGATTTCCAGAGCCTCAAGAGCGAAGGCCAGAGCCAGCTGAGCGCGATCGCCAGCAAACTGTTGAACACCCCGAATATCGGCAAGATCGTGATTTCCGGCCACGCCGACCAGCTCGGCGATGCCCAGGGCAACCTGCAGGTGTCCCGGCAACGGGCGCAGACCATCCGTACCTACCTGGTTGGCAAGGGCGTGCCTGCGGAACTGGTCACGGCCCAGGGCGAAGGCAGCCGCAAGCCGCTGGTCAACTGCGACATGCAGCAACCGCGGGCGCAGCTGATCAAGTGCCTGGAGCCCAACCGCCGGGTAGAGATCGAAGTGCGCGGGCTCAACTGAGGCCGCGCCGGCAAGAACCTGCCAGCCGGGCCTCACTGGAGGAGGCCCGGCTGGCGGCAAGCTACCTCTGCTGAGCTGTTCAGCGAGGTCAACACAAAGGGACGCATGAGCGACCCTGAACTGATGTGAATGGAGAATTTCACAATGGCTTTTGACGCGTATATCCAAATCGACGGCATCCCAGGCGAAGTACTGGACGACAAGCACAAGGACTGGATCGAAGTGCTGGGCTACGAGTACGGCGCCACCCAGGCCACCTCGGCCACTGCCAGCTCCTCGGGCGGTGCGTCCTCCGAGCGCGTGGCGCTGACCGACTTCAAGATCCGCAAAGCCGTCGACAAGGCTTCGGCCAAACTGTTCGAGCACTGCTGCACCGGCAAGCACATTGCCAAGCTCAAGCTGAACGTCAACCGTGCCGGTGGTGACAAGGTCACCTACCTGACCATCGACATGGAAGAAGTGGTGGTGTCGTCGGTGCGTTTCGTCGCCGGTGGCAACCAGGGCGGTGAAGACAAGGCGGTCAGCGACCTGCCGATCGAAGAAATCAGCTTCAACTTCGCGCGCATCAAGACCACCTACACCCAGCAGAACCGTACCGACGGCCAGGCTGGCGGCAACATCGTCGGCGGCTGGGACCGCACCGCGAACAAAGTGTTCGCCTAAGCAGTCGCTTGCCGTGGGCTGCATGCGCGGCCCATAACCTGCACCGTGCCGGGTCACCCGGCACGGTGCTCATTACCCCTGATCAGAGTGTTCTATGCCTGAAATCCTCAACGACCTTTCGCTGGCCGAGCTGGCCGCGCCGATCGACGGTGGCAGCGGCGAAGACTTGAGCTTCTCCGCCTTGTTCGACCAGATCAAGGAGGCGCGCCGGGCAGACCCTGACTACCTGACCCAAGGCGACTGGCAGACTGACCTGAAGACCGCCGACTGGGAAAAGGTCATCCAGCTTTCCGCCCAAGGGCTGGCCCAGCAGAGCAAGGACCTGATGCTGGTCGCCTGGCTCAATGAAGGCCTGGCCCAGCGCGATCATTTCCAAGGCATCACCTTCGGCTTGAGCCTGGCCGAGCGCATTCTCGAACGTTTCTGGGACAGCGCTTACCCCTCGCTCGAAGACGGCCTGGACGAACGCTCCGCACGGCTGGCCTGGCTGAAAACCACCCTCACCGACATTGCCGGTGGCTTGCCCATTACCCAAGGGCAGCATTTCGGCGTGCTGCGTTATGACGAATCACGCCATGTAGAGAACCTCGCCTTGCAGAACCCCAAGGCGATGCAGACGGCGCTTGCCGAAGGCAAGATCAACGCCGAGATCTTCCAGCGTTCGGTGGTGCTCAGCGACAGCGATCACCTGCGCGCCAAGGCCCTGCAGATTGCCGAAAGCCTGCGGGCCTGCGAGCGTTTGCAGGCCACCGCCGACCGTCTGTTCGGCGCCGAATCGCCAAGTTTCGCCAGCCTTGCCGACATGCTGTCGCGGGCCAGCCAGCTGGCCGAGAAACTGCTCAAGGACCGCGGCATCGAGCTGCACCCGGCTGAGGTGGCCCAGCCTGAACCTGTCACGCCCACCCCCACTGGGGCCGAGCCGGGAGAAGCGATGAACAGCACCGTCCAGGCTGCTGCGCCCGCCGCGCTGCGCACCACCCCGCTCAACCGCGACGAAGCCTTCACCCTGCTTGCGGGCATTGCCCAGTTCTTCAAGCAGAGCGAGCCGCAGAGCCCGGTGCCGTACCTGATCGAACGTGCCATCAAGTGGGGCAACATGCCGCTGGAAGGCTGGCTGAGCGATGTGATCAAGGACAGCAATGTGGTGGACAACATTCGCGATGTGCTGGGGACGCGCGAACAGCGGTCCTGAATGTGTTTTGCCTGTGCTGGCCTCTTCGCGGGACAAGCCCGCTCCCACAGAAATTGCGCACTGCTCAAAGGTGGCGATGTACCTGTGGGAGCAGCTGATTTGCTCAATGCCTAGAAACTGACGCGATCCCTGTGGGAGCGGGCTTGTCCCGCGAAGAGGCCAGCACCGCCAACAACAAAGAGTGCTAAGTTGTGGCTTCGTCCCCGCAATGGAAAGCCCTCATGCCGCCACGCCACCCAACCCCGCCCGGCTTCATCCGCGTACGTGGCGCCCGCGAGCACAACCTCAAGAACATCGACGTCGACATCCCCCGCGACGCACTGGTGGTGTTCACCGGTGTCTCCGGCTCGGGCAAATCTTCACTGGCCTTCTCCACCCTCTACGCCGAAGCCCAGCGCCGCTACTTCGAATCGGTCGCGCCCTACGCCCGGCGCCTGATCGACCAGGTCGGCGTGCCGGACGTGGACGCCATCGAAGGCCTGCCGCCGGCTGTGGCGCTGCAGCAGCAACGCGGCACGCCCAGCGCGCGCTCCTCGGTGGGCAGCGTCACCACCCTGTCCAGTTCGATCCGCATGCTCTACTCCCGCGCCGGCAGCTACCCGGCCGGCCAACCGATGTTGTACGCCGAGGACTTCTCGCCAAACACGCCGCAAGGCGCCTGCGCCGAGTGCCACGGCCTGGGCCGGGTCTACGAAGTCACCGAGGCGACCATGGTCCCCGACCCGTCGCTGACCATCCGCGAGCGGGCCGTGGCGGCCTGGCCGATGGCCTGGCAGGGGCAGAACCTGCGCGACATCCTGGTGACCCTGGGCTATGACGTCGATGTCCCCTGGCGCGACCTGCCCCAGGAGCAGCGCGACTGGATCCTCTACACCGAGGACACACCCACCGTCCCGGTGTACGCCGGCCTTACCCCGGCGCAAACCCGCGCCGCGCTCAAACGCAAGCTCGAACCCAGCTACCAGGGCACCTTCAGTGGCGCCCGGCGCTATGTGCTGCACACCTTCATGCATTCGCAGAGCGCGCAGATGCGCAAGCGCGTGTCCCAGTTCATGCGCCCCAGCCCCTGCCCGCTGTGCCAGGGCAAGCGCCTCAAGCGCGAGGCGCTGCAGGTGACCTTCGCCGGGCGTGACATCGGCGAGCTGTCGCGCCTGCCCTTGCAGACCCTGGCCGAGGTGTTCCGCAAGGTGTCGGCGCACGGCTACCTGGAGCAGCACGACGACAACCTGACCCTGGAGAAACGCCTGGCCGCCCAGCGCATCAGCGTCGAGTTGCTCGAACGCATCGATACCCTGATCGACCTGGGCCTGGGCTACCTGGCGCTGGAACGCAGCACGCCGACGCTGTCGTCTGGCGAGCTGCAGCGCCTGCGCCTGGCCACCCAGCTCAACTCGCAGCTGTTCGGCGTCATCTATGTGCTCGACGAGCCGTCGGCCGGTCTGCATCCGGCCGATAGCGAGGCGCTGTTCGAGGCCCTGCAACGGCTCAAGCAGGCTGGCAATTCGGTGTATGTGGTGGAGCACGACCTGGACACCATGCGCCGCGCCGACTGGCTGGTGGATGTGGGCCCTGCGGCCGGCGAGCATGGCGGGCAGGTGCTGTACAGCGGCCCGCCAGCGGGCTTGGCCGACATCGAGGCTTCGCGTACACGCGCCTATCTGTTCGCTGAGCAGCAGCCGGCTGCCCAAGCACCGCGCCTGCCGCAAGGCTGGTTGCAACTGGAGGGCATCACCCGCAACAACCTCGCCAACCTCAGCGCGCAGTTCCCCTTGGGTTGCTTCACGTCAGTGACCGGCATTTCCGGCTCGGGCAAGTCGAGCCTGGTCAGCCAGGCGTTGCTGGAGCTGGTCGGCGCCCACCTGGGCCATGCCGAACAACCTGCCGAGCCTGAGGAGCAGAGCCTGGAAGACGCGCCCGAGCAGACCAGTACCGGGCGCGTCACGGCGGGCCTGGATAGTATCAAGCGGCTGGTACAGGTGGACCAGAAACCCATCGGCCGCACGCCGCGCTCCAACCTGGCCACCTACACGGGGCTGTTCGATCACGTACGCAAGTTGTTCGCCGCCACCGAGCAGGCCAAGGCACGTGGCTTCGATGCCGGGCGGTTCTCGTTCAATGTCGCCAAGGGCCGCTGCGCGAACTGCGAGGGCGAAGGGTTCGTCAGCGTCGAACTGCTGTTCATGCCGAGCGTATATGCGCCCTGCCCGACGTGTCATGGCGCGCGCTACAACCCTGAGACCCTGGCCGTGACCTGGGCGGGCATGACCATCGCCCAGGTGTTGCAGCTGACGGTCGACCAGGCGCTCGACGTGTTCGCCGAGCAGCCACCGGCACGGCGGTGCCTGCAGGTACTGCAGGACATCGGCCTGGGCTACCTGCGCCTGGGCCAGCCGGCCACCGAGCTATCCGGGGGCGAGGCGCAGCGCATCAAGCTGGCCACCGAGCTGCAGCGCATGCCCCGGGGCGCCACGCTGTATGTGCTGGACGAGCCTACCAACGGGCTGCATCCGCAGGACATCGACCGGCTGCTGGTGCAGCTCAATCGGCTGGTCGACAGTGGGCACAGTGTGGTGGTGGTCGAGCATGACATGCGGGTGGTGGCGCAGAGTGACTGGGTGATCGATATCGGGCCGGGGGCCGGGGATGCGGGGGGGACGGTGGTGGTGAGTGGGGCGCCTGGGGTGGTTGCTCGGTGCGCTGAGAGCCGTACTGCCGAGTTTCTGGCCAGGGCCTTGTAGCGGCTGTACTGGCCCATTCGCGGGACAAGCCCGCTCCCACAGGTTCTCCACCGTTTTGTGGGAGCGGGCTTGTCCCGCGAATGGGCCGGCATTGTCAGAAGATCTGCTGCAGACAAAATCCTTTCTATACTCCTCCTGGCATCCCTGCATGCCAACCTGCCCAAAAACGCGAAACCTCACACAACAACAAACGAGGTGGCAAATGGTCTGGCAGCAAATCTACGATCCCTTCTCCAGTCCCTGGCTCTCCACCGTCATGGCCGCCGTACCGGTGGTGGTGATGCTGGCAGCACTGGCGTTCTTCCATATAAAAGCCCACATCGCCGCCCTGCTCGCCCTGGGCTCGGCGTTGCTGATCTCGATCTTCGCCTTCGGCATGCCGGCCAACATGGCCGGCTCCGCCGCGTTGTACGGCGCGGCCAACGGTTTGCTGCCGATCGGCTGGATCGTGCTGAACATCATCTTCCTGCACCGGCTCACCACCGAGAACGGCTCGTTCAAGGTGCTGCAGGATTCACTGGCGCGCATCACCGATGACCGCCGCCTGCAGCTGCTGCTGATCGCCTTCTGCTTCGGTGCCTTCTTCGAGGGCGCGGCAGGTTTCGGCACGCCCGTGGCGGTGACCGGGGCGATCCTGATCGGCCTGGGCTTCTCGCCGCTGGCGGCCTCGGGCCTGGCGCTGATCGCCAACACCGCGCCGGTGGCCTTCGGGGCGCTGGGTACGCCGATCATCACCTTGGCCAAGGTCACCGGGCTGGATGAGATGGAGCTGTCGGCCATGGTCGGGCGGCAGCTGCCGTTCTTCTCGGTGATCGTGCCGTTCTGGCTGATCTGGGCCTTCGCCGGCTGGCGCAAGATGATGGAAATCTGGCCGGCGATCCTGGTCGCCGGGGTCAGCTTCGCGATCCCGCAGTTCCTGGTGTCGAACTACCATGGGCCGATGCTGGTGGACGTGATCGCCGCGCTGATCTCCATGGCCTGCCTGACCGGTTTCCTGCGGGTGTGGAAACCGGCCACGGTGCACACTTCGGCGGCGCTCACCGGGCGCGTCGATGATTCCAAGATCGACGTCGACGACAGCCCCGGCAGCAGCGCCGCCTTTGCCCAACGCGACCAGCGCAGCGTGCTCAAGGCGTGGATGCCGTGGATCATCCTCACCGTGTTCGTGTTCGCCTGGGGTACGGCGAGCTTCAAGAACCTGTTCGACACTCGCCCTGCGCTCGACCCCGCCAGCGGCGCGGCCATGCTCGACCCGCAGGGCAAGCCGCTGCGCGAGGCCAACCCGGTGTTCGCCCCGGTGTTCACCTTCGACACCATCCACCAGCAGATCGAGAAGGTGCCGCCGGTGGTGCCGGCAGCGAAGAAAGAGGACGCCCAGTACAAGTTCACCTGGTTCACCGCCACGGGCAGCGGCATCTTCCTGGCGGCGATTCTCGGCGGGCTGCTGATGGGTTATTCGCCGCTGGAGCTGGGGCGCCAGTACCTGCGCACGATCTGGGTGGTGCGCTATTCGCTGATCACCATCGTCGCCATGCTGGCGCTGGGCTTTCTCACGCGCTATTCGGGGCTGGACGCGACCATGGGGCTGGCCTTCGCCGCCACCGGCATCTTCTACCCGATGTTCGGCACCCTGCTCGGCTGGCTGGGGGTGGCGCTGACCGGCTCGGACACGGCGTCCAACGTGTTGTTCGGCGGGCTGCAGCGGGTGACGGCGGAGCAACTGGGGCTGAGCCCGGTGCTGATGGCGGCGGCCAACAGTTCCGGTGGGGTGATGGGCAAGATGGTCGATGCGCAGTCGATCGTGGTGGCGTCCACGGCTACCCGCTGGTATGGGCATGAGGGGGAGATTCTGCGCTACGTGTTCTTCCACTCGATCATTCTGGCGATTCTGGTGGGTTGCCTGGTGACCTTGCAGGCTTATGTGGCACCGTTTACCTCGATGGTTGTGGGGGGTTGAATCGCTGAGTCGGCACGGGCCCTGTCGCCGGCAAGCCGGCTCCTGCAGAACAGTGGGGTATCTGTGGGAGCCGGCTTGCCGGCGATAGGGCCAGATGATTAGAATGCGATCCATTCTTAATTACAACCTCATTCCCCATGCCGCCCGCCGACCCCACCCTCAAGCTGCAGGTCAAGACGCTGTACACCGAACACCACGGCTGGCTGCAGGGTTGGCTGGGGCGCAAGCTCGGCAATGCCTGCGATGCCGCGGACCTGGCCCATGACACCTTCGTCCGCCTGCTCGGCCGCAACGCCACGGCGGGCCTGGGCAGCGAACCACGCGCCCTGCTCACCCACATCGCCAAGGGCCTTTTGGTCGACCGCTGGCGACGCCAGGATGTCGAGCGCGCCTACCTCGAAGCCATCGCGCACCTGCCCGAGCCCGAGGCACCCTCGCCGGAAACCCGCTGGTTGATCCTGGAAACCCTCTACCGCGTCGATGCCATGCTGCGGGAAATGCCGGCGCGGGTGCGCCAGGTGTTTCTGCTGTCGCAGCTCGATGGCCTGACCTACGGCGAAATCGCCGAGCAACTGAACGTCTCGCTGATCACCGTCAAACGTGACATGCGTAGCGCCTTCCTCGCCTGCCTGAGCCTTGATCCATGAACCCGCGTATCGACCCGCACATACTTGGCGAGGCCGCCGACTGGCTGGTGCAACTGCAATCGGGCAGCGCCACCGAGGACGACCACCGCGCGGTCCAGGCCTGGTGCCAGCGCAGCGCCGAGCATGCCCAGGCGTGGCAGCGTGCCGAGGCCATCCTCGGTGACTTCCGCCGCCTGCCCACACCGGTTGCCGGAGAAACCTTGCGCCGCTTGAGCCGCCAAGGGGGCGTCAGCCGGCGCCAGGCCATGCAGCGCCTGGGCCTGTTGCTGCTGGGTGCGCCTGCGGCCTGGCTGGCCTGGCGCGAAACGCCCTGGCAACAGTGGCGCGCCGACGCCCGTACCGCCGTCGGCGAACAACGCCCGCTGACCCTGGCCGATGGCACGCGGGTGCTGCTGAACACCGACAGCGCCATCGATATCGACTTCAACGCCCAGGAGCGGCGCATCGACCTGCTGGCCGGCGAGATCCTCGTCACCAGCGCCGCAGACGCCCGGCCATTGCGGGTGCGCACCCTGCATGGCCAGGCGCAGGCCCTGGGCACGCGCTTCAGTGTGCGCCTCGACGGGCCGCTGACCCGCGTGGCCGTGCTGGAAGGCGCGGTGGATGCGCGGCCACTGCACGGCAGCGGCAACCGGGTACTGCTCGCCGGTCAGCGCAGTGCCTTCGATGCCACCCGGGTGCAGCCGGCCAGCGCGCTGGATGCCGACGACCTGGCCTGGGAACACGGCATGTTGCTGGCCCGCGACATGCGCCTGGCCGACCTGCTGCAGGAGCTTGACCGTTACCGCCCCGGCCTGTTGCGCTGCCACCCGGCGGTCGGCGAGCTGAAGGTGTCGGGCGCGTTCCCGCTGACCGACAGCGACGCCAGCCTGCGCCTGCTCGGCGAGACCCTGCCGGTGGCGATCCATGGCCTGACGCGCTACTGGGTGACCGTCGAACCCCGGGTGTAATTATTTTTGCCGTTGCCTGATACCTTTTCCTGCGTCGTCCGGTGATGAGTGCAGAACCCTCGTTTTCTGCACCCACAGGATCCTCGCATGACGCCTCGCCCCCACTTGCGCCTCAAAGCCCTGAGCCTGGCCATGGCCATCGGCACGCTCGTACCCGCCCCCGTGCTGCTGGCCGCCGAGCCCGCCGCCAGCGACAGCACGCGCAGCTATCACATTGCCGCCGGCCCGCTGGCCGACGTGCTGGCACGCTTCGCCGCCAGCGCCGGCGTGCCGCTGTCGTTCGACCCGGCACTGCTCAAGGGCGCGCAAAGCCAGGGCCTTGAAGGCAGCTACAGCGTGGCGGACGGCTTCGCGCACTTGCTCGCCGGCAGTGGCTACAGCCTGATCAGCACCGACAGCGGCGGCTACACCTTGGCCCCGACGGTGGACCTGGGCGAAGCCCTGGAGCTTGGCGCCACCACCATCAACAGCGACCTGGCCGCCAGCAGCGACACCTGGCAAGGCGGCCAGGTAGCCCGCAGCGCACGCCTGGGCGTACTGGGTGACCAGCCGATCAGCGATGTGCCGTTCAGCGTTACCAGCTACACCGCCAAGACCATCGCCGACCAGCAGGCGCGCACCCTGGGCGACGTGTTGCTGAACGACGCGGCGGTGCGCCAGTCGGCGGGCTTCGGCAACTTCTCCCAGGTGTTCACCATCCGGGGCCTGCCGCTGAATACCGACGACATCAGCTACAACGGCCTGTACGGCGTGCTGCCGCGGCAGATCGTCACCACCGAGGCGCTGGAGCGGGTCGAGGTGTTCAAAGGCCCCAATGCCTTCCTCAATGGGGTCGCACCCCAGGGCAGTGGCATCGGCGGCGCGGTCAACCTGGTGCCCAAGCGCGCCGAGGATACCCCGACCCGCCACATCACCTTCGACTACGCCACCGGCGCCAACCTCGGCGGCCACCTCGACCTGGGCAAGCGCTTTGGCGAGGACAACCGCTTCGGCGCGCGCATCAACCTGGCCCAGCATGACGGCGGCACGGGCGTGCACGACGAAGCCCAGCATTCCACCCTGCTCGCCCTGGCCCTGGACTACCGAGGCGAACGCCTGCGCCTGTCCACCGACCTGGGTTACCAGAAAGAGCGCATCAACCAGGGCCGCGCGGTGATCTACCCGACCGGCACCAAGGTGCCGCACGCGCCCTCGGCACGCGACAACTATTCCCAGGACTGGACCTGGTCGCAGCTCGAAGACACCTACGGCATGGTCAACGCCGAGTACGACCTCAATGACAACTGGACGCTGTATGCCGGCGCCGGCGCCAAGCACACCCGCGAGAACGGCGAGTATTCCTCGCTCTACGTCAGCGACGAAAACGGCACGGCGCGTGGCGGCTACCTCTACCCGCCCCACGACGAGGACAACAAGAGCGCCATGGCCGGCCTCAATGGCCGCTTCGCCACCGGGCCGGTCAGCCACCGGGTCAACTTCGGGCTGTCGGGCATGTGGGGCGAGCAGCGCTCGGCCTACAAGGCGATCACGGCGGCCAACCGCTTCGACTCCAACCTGTACCACCCGGTCAAGGTGCCTCGCCCGACCAACACCTACTCCGGCAGCGACCTGCACGACCCGCGCATCGTCGGCAAAAACCGCATCAAGAGCGCGGCGGTGTCCGACACCCTGGGCTTGTTCGACGATCGGGTGCTGCTGACCGTGGGCGTGCGCCGGCAGTCGATCGGCGTCGACGGCTGGGCCACGGCCACCGGTGTGCGCAATGCCAACTACGACGAGTCGGTGACAACGCCCGTCTATGGCCTGGTGATCAAGCCCTGGGAGCATGTGTCGTTCTATGCCAACCGCATCGAAGGCCTGGCCCAGGGCCCGACTGCGCCGTCCAGCGTGAGCAACGCCAACGAAGTCTTCCCGCCCAAGCGCAGCAAGCAGGTGGAGGCCGGGGTGAAACTGGACTGGAACAGCTTTGGCGCGACCTTGGGCGTCTACCGCATCGAGCAGCCGAACAGCACCACATTCCGTGAGGCGGGCGCGAGCAAGGACACCTTCAGCATGGATGGCGAGCAGGTCAACAAGGGTGTCGAGCTGAATGTGTTTGGCGAGCCGATCGAGGGGTTGCGCTTGCTCACCGGTGCGGTGTTCATGCACACCGAGCTGGATAACACGGCCAATGGTCGTAACGACGGCAACCGTGCGCCGGGCGTGCCGCGCTTCCAGTACAACCTCGGGGCGGACTGGGATGTGCCGGGCATTGCGGGGGCTGCACTGAGTGCCCGGGTGTTGCGCACCGGGGGGCAGTACGTCAATACCGACAACAGCCTGAGCATCCCGGCGTGGACGCGGGTTGATCTGGGGGGGCGCTACAGTTTCAGGATGGATGACAAGCAGGTGACCTTGCGGGCCAATGTCGAGAACGTGGCGAACAAGGCATACTGGGCATCGGCTTCGACCTCGAATAATTACCTGACCCAGGGCACGCCGCGGGTTTTGCGGTTGTCGGCCAGTGTAGATTTTTGAGTGAAGGGGAAGCTTGTGCGGTGTTTTCTGTGGGAGCGGGCTTGCCCCGCGAAAGGGGCAGCGCGGTGAATGGCACCGGCTTCGCCGGTGTTCGCGGGGCAAGCCCGCTCCCACAGGGATGTACCGGCTTTCAGGCATCGCATCAATTTCCGCAGCCTGAGGAGTACCTGTTGAATAGTAGACCTCCATGCACCCAACCAACCTGATCCGCCGCCTCGACCTGGTCACCCTGCAACTGTTCGTGGCCATCCACGAAGAAGGCAGCCTGACCCGCGCCGCCACCCGCGAAGCCATCGCCCTTTCGGCCGCCAGCAAGCGCCTCAACGAACTGGAAAGCGCCCTGGGCACGCCGCTGTTCCTGCGCCAGGCCCGTGGCATGCAGCTCACCCCCGCCGGTGAAACCCTGCTGCACCACGCCCGGCGCATGCTGTTCAACCTGGAGAAGATCGGCCTGGAACTGGGCGAGCACCTGCAGGGTGTGCGCGGCTATGTGCGGATGCTGGCCAACCTGTCGGCGATCATCCAGTTCCTGCCCGAAGACCTCGCCGACTTCAGCGCCCACCACGAACGGATCAAGCTCGACCTCGAAGAGCGCCCCAGCAATGGCGTGGTTCAGGGGGTGCTCGACGGCGTCGCCGACCTGGGCATCTGTTCGGCCGACAGCGATACCCGCGACCTGCACGCCGTGCGCTACAAGCGCGACCAGCTGGTCCTGGTGCTGCCGGCCGGGCACCCGTTGGCCGCACGTCCCGAGGTGGCCTTCGCCGACACCCTGGACAACGACTTCATCGGCCTGCATGCGGCCAGCTCGATCAACATGCGCACCGTGGAGGCAGCGCGGCGGGTCGGCAAGGTGCTGCGCCTGCGCATTCATGTGCCGAGCTTCGATGCGGTGTGCCGCATGGTGCAGGCGAACATGGGCGTAGGCATCCTGCCGCGCAAGGCCTTCGAACTGTTCGGCGGCGCGTTGGGCCTGCAAGCGGTGAAGCTCAGTGACGACTGGGCCGAGCGCGAGTTGCTGCTGGTGGTGCGGGAGCTGGAGGCGTTGTCGCCGGTCAGCCGACTGCTGTTCGAACAACTGCGCGGGGACTGACCCTTCGCGTTTCGCGAACGGTTGTTGCCGACAGAGGATTGGTGCCGCTCCCGCCTGCGCCGTAGGCTCTCCCTCAAAGTCCAAGAACAATGAGGTACGCAACATGCCTGCTCCCCTCGAAGGTATTCGGGTGCTGGAAATCGGTACGCTGATCGCCGCCCCGTTTGCCGCCCGCCTGCTCGGCGAATTCGGCGCCGAAGTGATCAAGATCGAAGCCCTGGGCCAGGGCGACCCCCTTCGCAAGTGGCGAAAGCTGCACGACGGCACGTCACTCTGGTGGTACCTGCAATCGCGCAACAAGAAGTCGCTGGCGCTCGACCTCAAGGCCGCCGAAGGCCTGGGCATCGTCAAGCAGTTGCTGCGGGACACCGATGTACTGATCGAAAACCTGCGCCCCGGCGCCCTGGAAAAACTCGGCCTGGGCTGGGACGTGCTGCATGCGCTGAACCCACGGCTGACCCTGGTGCGTATTTCCGGCTACGGCCAGAGCGGCCCCTACCGTGACCGGCCCGGTTTCGGCGCCATTGGCGAGGCCATGGGCGGCATCCGCTACACCACCGGCGAGCCGGGCGCGGCACCGGCCCGCGCCGGCGTAAGCCTGGGCGACTCGCTGGCCTCGCTGCACGCGGTGATGGGCGCCCTGCTGTCCTTGTTCAACGTGCGGGCCAACGGTGGCGTCGGCCAGGTGGTCGATGTGTCGCTGGTGGAAAGCGTGTTCAACCTGATGGAAAGCCTGATTCCCGAATACGACCTGCTGGGCCATGTGCGTGAACGCAGCGGCGGCGCCCTGCCCGGTATCGCACCGTCGAACACCTACCGCACCGCCGACGGCGCGTTCGTGGTGATCGCGGGCAACAGTGACCCGATCTTCCGCCGCCTGATGCACACCATCGGCCGCCCGGACCTGGCCGAAGCCGCCGAATTCGCCCACAACGACGGCCGCGCCGCCCAGGCCGGGCTGCTCGACGAGGCCATCGAACGCTGGACGCGTCAGCATTCGATCGACGCCGTGCTGGCGGCACTGGAGCAGGCCGAAGTCCCTGCAGGGCGCATCTACTCAGTGGCCGACATCGTCAACGACCCGCATTACCAGGCCCGTGACATGCTGCTGGACAGCCAGTTGCCCGACGGCACCGCCGTGCGCATGCCCGGCATCGTGCCCAAGCTCTCGGCCACACCGGGGCGGGTCGACTGGCAAGGGCCGGCGCTGGGTGAGCACACCGATGCCGTGCTCGGCCAACTGGGCATGGCCGCGGACGACATCGCCCGCCTGCGCAGCCAGGGGGTGGTGCAATGATCCCGGCCAACCCCGAACAGCTGATCATCCAGGAAGTCGCCCCGCGCGATGGTCTGCAGATCGAACCGACCTGGGTGGCTACCGAGGACAAGATCGCGCTTGTCGACGGCCTCTCGCGCCTGGGCTTCAGCCGCATCGAAGCCGGCTCGTTCGTCTCGCCCAAGGCGATTCCGGCGCTGCGCGACGGCGATGAGGTGTTCCGTGGCATCCAGCGCCAGCCCGGGGTGATCTATGTGGCACTGATCCCCAACCTCAAGGGTGCCGAGCGGGCCTTGGCGGCCGGTGCCGACGAACTCAACCTGGTGCTCTCGGCCAGCCAGTCGCACAACCTGGCCAATATGCGCATGCGGCGAGAGCAGTCGCTGGCTGGCTTCGGCGACATCGTACAGGCCGTGCAGGGTCGCCCGGTCAGCCTCAACGCCTCGGTGGCCACCGCCTTCGGTTGCCCGTTCGAGGGGCGCATCGATGAAGACCTGGTGCTGCGCCTGCTCGATGCCTACCTGGAGCTCGGCGTGCACGGTGTGACCCTGGCCGACACCACCGGCATGGCCAACCCGCGCCAGGTCGAGCGCCTGGTGCGCCGTAGCCTGGAACGGGTGCCGGCAAGCATGCTCACCCTGCACTTCCACAACACCCGTGGCCTGGGCCTGTGCAACGTGCTGGCCGCCTATGAAGCCGGTGCCCGACGCTTCGATGCCGCCCTCGGTGGGCTCGGCGGCTGCCCGTTCGCCCCCGGCGCTTCGGGCAACATCTGCAGCGAGGATCTGGCCAACCTGTGTGCCGAAACCGGCATCCCCACAGGCATCGACCTGGACGGCCTGTTGCGCCTGGCAAGGGGCCTGCCAGCCCTGCTCAGCCATGAAGTACCCGGCCAGCTGGCCAAGGCCGGGCGCAACTGCGACCTGCATGCGCTGCCGGCCGGTTTGCCGGGCTGATCCCGCGCCGTCACCCCGGGGCATTGCCCCACCAGACAACAAGAACAACAGGGCCGCCCACGCGGCGGCCCGACTGGAGAACACACAATGAGTCTTTCCGCCCTGCACACGGCGGCCGATGGGGCCGCCGACAGTGAAAAAGCCCTGGTGCGCAAGGTCGCCTGGCGGCTGATGCCACTGATCATGGTCTGCTACCTGTTCGCCTTCTTCGACCGCATCAACATCAGCTTCGCCAAGTTCCAGCTGCAGACCGACCTGGGCTTCAGCGACACCGCCTATGGCCTGGGCGCGAGCCTGTTCGTGGTCGGCTACGTGCTGTTCGAGGTGCCCAGCAACCTGATGCTGTACAAGGTCGGCGCGCGCCGCTGGATCGCCCGCATCATGATTTCCTGGGGCCTGGCCACGGCCGCGATGGTATTCGTGACCAACGAATGGCAGTTCTATGCCCTGCGCTTCATCATCGGCGCCATGGAAGCCGGCTTCGCGCCGGGGGTGCTGTACTACCTGACGCTGTGGTTCCCGCGTCACTACCGTGGCCGCATCACGTCGCTGCTGTTTCTTGCCTCGGCCTTCGCCGGGCTGTTCGGCGCGCCGTTCTCGGGGCTGATCCTTGGCCACCTCGACGGTGCCTTGCAGATGCGGGGCTGGCATTGGCTGTTCCTGCTCGGTGGTCTGCCCTGCGTGGCCTTGGGTCTTTTGGTGCTGACCTTGCTCAAGGACCGCATCGAGGATGCTGGTTGGCTGAATGCGGGCGAAAAACAACTGCTGCTGTCACGCATCGACCCGCCCCAGGCCGGCCATGGCCAAGGCTCGTTGCTGCAGGCGATCCGCATTCCGGGCTTCCTGACCCTGGGGCTGATCTACTTCCTGATCCAGATCGCCTCCTATGGCCTGAACTTCTGGGCGCCGCAACTGATCCGCAGTGCCGGCACCGAGAACCCGTCGGTGATCGGCCTGCTCACCGCCGTGCCTTACATCTGCGGGGCCATCGCCATGGTGGTGTGCGGGCGTCTTTCGGATGCCACGGGCGAGCGGCGCTGGTTCACTGCCGGGCTGATTTCGCTGGGCGCGCTGGGCTTTCTCTGTGCGGGGATTTTCGATGACAACACGCCGCTGCTGCTGGTGTCCCTGGGCCTGCTGGGGGCCGGTGTGGTGGCGTCGATCCCGAGCTTCTGGGCGCTGCCGCCGAAGTTGCTGGCAGGGGCTGGCGCGGGGGCGGCGGGCGGGATCGCGCTGATCAACACCCTGGGGCAATTGGGCGGCATCGTCAGCCCGGTGCTGGTGGGGCGCATTCGCGACCTGACGGGCACGACTACGCCGGCGCTGTACCTCATTGCCGGGGCCTGTGTGGTGACGGCGCTGCTGGTGATGTTTGCCTTGCCGGAAAAGCTGCGTACCCGGGATGTGCCCCATCGGTGATTGGGGTGTAGGGCGTTGGATTTTTTTCGCTCTTGAGATCGAGCGCCGCGCGGGCGGCGCTCGATTTCAACCGCGCCACAACCCCCAAGGCGAGCCCTTGCGAACCCCGTCAAGCTACCGTCTTGCCACGATTGCGCCGCTCTAACCCGTAGGTTCTAATGCCGCCCGACCGTTTTATCTGCGCAATCCAAGGACGCTTCAACATGCACAGGAAGATCGTACCGCTGGCACTGCTGGCCACCCTGGCCGGCTGCTCGGACACCAAGGACGCCAGCGAGGCCAATTTCCACAAAGCCGCCCAGGCTTACCTCGACACCCAATATCCCCACTGCTTCGTGGTCACCGACTTCCCCACCAAGACCCAGGACTTCGACGTTTCCGGCAGCAACAAGGCCCTGCATGCCCTGGCCCAGGTCGGCATCGTCAGCGAAAAGGAAATCGCCCGCGTCGAAGTGCCGGCTCGCCTGTGGCAAGCCGCCCGCACGGACATCTACTACGCCTACGACCTCACCGACGAGGGCCGCAAGTTCTACAAGGCCGATGCCCAGAAAATGCTCAACGGCCAGACCCGCGGCGGGCTGTGCTTCGGCAAGGCCGAAGTGACGGCGATCGAACAGTTCAGCGAGCCGGGGCAGATGATGGGGCACACGATTTCCGACGTGACCTATGCGTACAAGATCACCGGGTTGCCGGACTGGGCGGCCAAGGACGTGGTGAAGGCCAATATCCGTGACCTGGGCGAAGCGGTCGCTACCAACGACACACCGGCCAGGGAGAAACGGGTGATGGTGCTGACCAACAAGGGTTGGGTGCATGAGCGGTTGTTCGATAAATGATCGTTGACTGTACTGGCCCTATCGCCGGCAAGCCGGCTCCCACAGGTACAGCGCAGTCTTCGAAGCTTGCGCCGTACTTGTGGGAGCCGGCTTGCCGGCGATGAGGCCCTTACAGGTTCACATCCACCAGGCCAGCACCACCGGCAGCCAAACGAACGACAGCACGGTCGAACACATCACCAGGTTCGCCACCTGCTCCGGCGAACGGTTGGCCCTGACCGCCATCAGGTAGTTGAACACCGCCACCGGCATCGCCGACTGCACCATCAGCACCGCCCGCTGCAAATGCTCCATGTCCAGGGCGGCGCCCACTGCCCACCCTACCCCAGCCCCCAGCACGATCCGCACGCCGCCCAGCAGCAGGCCGCTGGCGATATGTTGTGGGCGAATACTGGCCAGCGACACGCCCAAGGTCAGCAGCATCAAGGGAATGCACATGCCGCCGAGCAGTTCTGCCGTGTTGGCCACCCAGCGCGGGAGGTGGATGTCGAAGAAGATCATCGGCAGGGCAAGGGCCAGGCTGATGACGATGGGGTTGCTCACCAGCGCCTTGAACGAAGCCGCCGTACCGGAGATGGCCATGCCAACGGTGAACTGCACGATCGACAGGCCCAGAAAGAACGCCATGGCCAACGCGAGGCCCTGTTCGCCAAAGGCGTACAGGCTGATCGGCAGGCCCATGTTGCCGGTATTGGGGAACATGAACGCCGGCAGCAGTACCCGCCAGTCCTGGCGGCTGACGCGACACACCAGCAGCCCCGCCAGGGCCATGGCCAGGGTACAGAGCAGGCAGGCCAGGGCCATGCTGATAAAGGCAGTGGGATCGAGTTGGGTGCGGTTCAGGGTCGCCAGCACCAGCGCGGGGGTGCCGACGCTCATGACCATCCGGGCAACGAACTGGGTGGGGTAGTCCAGGACCGTGCGGGCCCAGGCGAAGCCGATGCCGGCGACGATGAACACCGGTGCCAGTACTGCGAACAGCGAAGCGAACATAGACCTTTCCTTCCCTGGATCAGCTGCGCAAAGGCGTCATTATGCCGCAGGGCCAAGCCCCTTGGGGAAATCTTTCCCACACCTTAGAATCGCGCGTCCTACTCCCCTGTGCCGCTACGGCTGGCAACTGCGCTACTCCCCCTTGAGGTTTTTATGTCTCCGCGTTTGCTGGCCATGGCGCTGGCACCCCTGCTCGGGCTGTTCATCATTGCCCTGGGCAATGGCTTCATGTCCTCCCTGACCACCTTGCGCCTCGGCGCTGCCGGCGAATCGGCCACCACCATCGGTATCGTCTCGTCGAGCTACTTCCTTGGCCTGACCCTGGGCGCTGTATTCAACGACCGGCTGATCCTGCGCATCGGCCATATCCGCGCCTATACCAGCTTCGCGTCGCTGATCGCCGCCACCATCCTGCTGCAGGGGATGTTCTACGACAGCACCTGGTGGTCGGTCTTGCGCCTGATCAACGGCTGGGCGGCGGTCGGCGTGTTCCTGGTGATCGAGAGCTGGCTGCTGCTGGCGGGCGATGCGAAGATCCGCGGGCGCTTGCTGGCGCTGTACATGATCGCCTTCTACGGTGCCGGCGTGATCGCCCAGGCGGGCCTGGGGGTCATCGCGCAGCTGAGCGACAGCGCGCCGTTCATGCTGGCCGGCATGCTCGCCGCGCTGTCGGTGCTGCCGATCGTGATCCTGCCGCGGGTGTCGCCGCTGCTGGACCAGGTCGAGCCGCTCAAGCCGCGCCAGCTGCTCGGGGTGGCGCCGTCGGGGTTGGTCGGCTGCTTCGGTTCGGGGGTGGCCATCGCCGGGATCTATGCCCTGCTGCCGCTGTACCTGCAGCGCATCGGCCTGGACGTGGGTGAAGTGGGCGGCATGATGGCCTGGGTGATCCTCGGCGCCATGCTGCTGCAGTACCCGGTGGGGCGCTGGTCCGACCGCAAGGACCGCCAGGATGTGCTGATCGCCCTGGCCGCGCTGTGCGTGGTGCTGTCGCTGGTCACGGTGTTCCTGCCCTCGCACTCGGCGCTGCTGCCGGCGATGCTGTTCCTGCTCGGGGGCGGCGTGTTCGCGCTGTACCCGGTGGCGGTCAGCCATGCCGCCGACCGTGCGCCGTCCGATGCGCTGGTGCCGATGATCCAGGGCTTGCTGCTGATCAACTCGCTGGGCTCGGCCATGGCGCCGTTGGCGATTTCGCCGGTGATGACCGAGTTTGGCGAGCCGGGGCTGTTCTGGGCGTTTGCCGTGGTCAACCTGGGCATGGTGTGCTTCTTCTTGTGGCGCCGTGGCAAGCGGCCGGCGGCCGAGCATCCGGCGCCGTTTACTGCCTCGACCACGTTCTCGCCGACTGGGGCCGAGCTGCGTGTGACCGAGGACTTGATGCATGCGGCGCAGGAGCATCCGCCGCTGGAGCCGGTGGAGGCTCAGGGGCCTGTGGGAGCGGGCTTGTCCCGCGAACACGGGCGTAGCCCGTGCCAGACAGCTACAGCGTCTGGGCTGGCCTCTTCGCGGGACAAGCCCGCTCCCACAGGGAACGCGTAAGCGCCTGATGGTTGACTAAGACTGTTTTGACCGCCCGTCGCACGACGGGCACCCCCGCCATCCCCCGCCAGCCAAACGAATGACAGATCATCCGCACAGGAGCTTCGCCATGATCCGCATTCGCCCGCTTGCCCTTCTCTTCACCCTGGCCCTGGGCCTGGGCAGTGCCAGCAGTTTCGCCGCCTCGACCCCTTCCGACACCAACACCGACGCCTACCCGAAAACCGACCAGCAAGGCGGCAAGACCGCCGGCGACGACAGCAGCGTCAACAGCCCCGGCAGCGGCAAGGCCAACGACAGCAGCGACAGCGGCAGCAACGCCGATGCCGCCGACGGCGCCGCAGGCGGCTCCAACAGCACCGGCGAGGCCACCGGCAGCGGTGCCGGGCACACCGGCGGCACGGCAGAAGACCAGGACAGCCGCTGACTGAACTACACTGCGGCCCATTGCCCTGCCGAGGAATCGTCATGCACCTCAAGCCCTGGCTGTTCGCCGCCTTGTTGCCCTGCACTGCCCTGGCGGCCGGCGGTAGCGCCGGCGCGCTGTCGATCAGCTCGTCGTCGTTCACCGATGGCGGTGTCATCGCCCTGCAGCAAGTCGGGCCCGACCCGCTCTGCGGTGCGGGCGAGGAACGTACCCCGCAACTGAGCTGGGACAACCTGCCCGTCGGCACACGTTCGCTGGCACTGGTGATGTTCGACCCGGACGGTGGCAAGGGCATCGGTACGGTGCACTGGGTCGCCTACAACATCGACCCGGCGCTCGATGGCCTGAAAGAAGGCACGGCCGGGCTGACCGGCCCGACAATCATGGTGGGCCGCAATTCTCGCGGCACCCTCGTCTACCGTGGGCCCTGCCCACCCGCAGGGGACAACCCGCACCACTATGCACTCACGCTGATCGCCACCGACATTCCCCTCGGCACCTTGCCAGAGGGGCTGGACCGCAATGGCTTGCTGGAGCTGTTGCAGGGGCATGCGCTGGGTGCCCAGAGTCTGGTCGGGCGTTACGGGCACTGACCTGCGGGCTTAGCGCCAGTACTGCGGATCGTCGACGATGCGTTCGTGCCCGGCGAACAGCCCCGGCAGCTGTTCCTTCATGTAGTCGATCCAGGTCCTGACCTTGGCATCCAGGTAATGGCGCGACGGATAGATCGCATAAAGCGCGCATTCCCTCAACCGATACGGCGCCAGCAGGCGCCGTAGCCTGCCTTGCACGATGGCCTGGCTGGCCGTGTAGAACGGCAGCAAGCCAATACCCATGCCCAACTCGCTGGCCCTGAGCATGGCGTCGGCGACATTGGTCAGGAAGCTGTCACGCGGGGCGATCACGCACTGATCGAGCCCCTGCGGGAACACCCAGTCACCCTCGTACATCGGGTACGCCATGCGCAGGCAGCTGTGCTCGTGCAGGTCTTCCGGGCGCTCGGGCACGCCATGGGCCTGCAGGTAGCTCGGGGCGGCGCAGGGGATGCTGAAGATGGTGCCCAGCGGCACGGCGATCAACTGCGAATCCGGCAGGGCCTCGTCCACGGTGATCACCACGTCGTGGCCCTCGGCCAAGGGGTCCGGGTTGCGCTGCGACAGGGTCAGTTCGATCACCACTTCGGGGCACACGGCGTTGTAGCCGGCCACCAGCGGCATCAGCAGCATGCCCAGGCCGTGCGGGCAATGCAGGCGCAGACGCCCGCGCGGGGTGAGGTGGGCACCGCGGGCCTCGTCCATGGCTTCTTCGGTCAGCAGCATGATCTGCCGCGCGCGCTCGAGAAAGCGCTCGCCCGCCTCGCTCATGCGCAGGCGCCGGGTGGTGCGGTGCAGCAGCCGAGTCTGCAGCTGGTTCTCAAGTTCCGCGACTATCCGCGACACCTGCGCCGCGGAAATATCCAGGGCATTGGCGGCCGCGGCGAAACTGCCGCACTCCACTACCCGGGCGAAGGTACGCATGGCGTGCAGCATGTCCATGGGCTTGGCTCCTTGTGTTTTTCTTATTCGTGCGTTCCAGGCAGGAATCTATCACGACTTAGCCCATTTATTGAGGATCACCAATGAATACATCATTGGTAAAACATTGAAAAAGGAGCCTGCCATGAACACTCAACGCCGAATTGCCGTGCTTGCCGTAAGCGCCCTGCTCGCCTCGTTCGGCGCCCTGGCCGACACCGCCGGCAACCCGCCGGTGGCCGCCAGCGCCGACAATTACGCGTACGGCATGCCGCTGGACGTGGCCAAGGTCATTTCCATCACCCCGGCCAGCAACGTCGCCGACTGCCAGGTCGGCACCGCGCACATGGTCTATGTCGACCACCAGGGCCAGACCCGCGAAGTCAACTACCGGGAAATGGGCAACTGCTCGCAGCTGTGACTCAGGCCAGTAGCTGGGTGATCCAGCCGACCTGGCGGGCGAAGTCGCTGCGCTTTTCCTGAGGGATGGCGTCACGCGCGCGCTCGAAGTTGGCCAGGGTCTGTTGCTTCTGGCGCAGCATGCGCTGCCACTTGGTGATAAATGCCGGGCTCTTCTCGCGCATCAGCAGAGGGCCGAAGTAAAGTTCTTGGGCGCTGTAGGCCGACGCATCACCCTTTTCCGCGACGATGATCTCGTAGTCGAAGCGGTTCTCGCGCAGCAGTTCTTCGCACACGATCCGATAACCGTTGGCCATCAGCCAGCCACGCAGTTCGCGCTCGCCGCCATTGGGCTGCAGGATCAGGCGCTCGTTGCCGCTCAGGCGCAGCTTGCCGCGTTCGAGGATCTCGCACATGGTGTCGCCACCCATGCCGCACAGGCTGACCGCCGTGATGCCGTCCAGCGCCTCGATCGCCTCCAGGCCATCGGCCAGGCGCACGGTGATGCGTTGCTCCAGGCCATTCCTGCGCACATTGCGCTGGGCCGAGGCATACGGTGTCTGCGCAACTTCGCCGGCAACGCCCGCTTCGATCACGCCACGCAGCGCCAGGGCCACCGGCAGGTAGCCGTGGTCCGAGCCGATATCGGCCAGGCGCGCGCCCTGCGGCACATGCGCCGCCACACGCTCCAGGCGCATCGACAATGTCTGTTCGTTCAACTCAAGCCCCTTCTTCACAATCGGCGCGATTCTGACGGCCGGGGCGCGGTATTACAACGTGCGCAGGCCAAACGGTGGCCCTGGCTCGACCACCGCGCCGGGCTCGCGTAGGCTTGCGGCTTTCCTTCCGTTGCAAGGCAAACCCACAATGACAGACCTCATCTACACCCCCGATTCCGACGCCGACTCCATTTCCTCCGACGTCGCCGAGTTCAACGGCATTCTGGTCACGACTCAGATTCCAGCCGATCTCGCGGGCGACATCGTCCAGCAGAGCGAAAGCACCCTGCAGGCGCTCAAAGACGCCCTGGAAAAGGCCGGCAGCGGCATGGACCGGGTCATGCACCTGACCATCTACCTCACCGACATGGCCGACCGCGCCGCCTTCAACGAGGTGTACCAGCGCTTCTTCAGCAAGCCGTGGCCGGTGCGTGCCGCCGTGGGCGTGGCGGCATTGGCCTACCCGGAAATGCGCGTGGAAGTGACCGCGATGGCCGCCAAGGGCTGAGGCCGGGGTTGGCCCTATCGCTGGCAAGCCAGCTCCCACACGAACCTCACAGCTCTGAAGGCCTGTGGGGTACCTGTGGGAGCCGGCTTGCCGGCGATGAGGCCTGAGGAGTCGCTGCCAATCTCACTCGGTGAGCATGGCGTGGAGCATCCGCGCCAGCATCTGCGGGGTGTCCGGGTCGGTCAGGTAGCCCGGACGCTCCAGCAGGATGGCCCGGGGCAGCGCCGACCAGGTCTGGTACACCAGAAACTCGGCCTTCTCCCGATCCTTGACGCGAATTTCATTGGCGAAGCGTTGCATCAACGCGGAACTGGCCGTGGCGCTCCACAGCTGCTTGGCCTTGACCACATCCAGCCGCACCAGCTCGTCATAGTGGGTCGAGCGCACGCTGAAGGCAGGGTCGTAGAGGGTTTTCTTATGGTGCGAGGCAAGCACAGCCCGCAACGCCAGCAAGATGCCGTCGAACAGCGTGGTCCCTTCGGGCAGCGCCATGATGTCGGCGTACAGCCCACGGCGCGCTTCGGTGCGGTAATCGTCGAACACGGCGGCGATCAACGATTCCATGGTCGGGAAATACTCGTAGATCGAACTGATCGCCACCCCTGAATCTTCGGCCAGGCGCAGCGCGCTCAGGGCTTCCCTCCCCTCGCTTTCGAGAATCTGCCTGCCGGCCTGCTTGACCGCCGTCACCAGCGCGACCGACCGTGCCTGGCGCGGTTCCTTGCGCGGTTGCGCCGGTATCGCCACCTGTACACCCGGCTTGTCCGGACTTGCCTTGATCATCTGTCCTCTCTCCAGAATGCTGCCCCCTGCCACCTTGGCCAACGGATGGGCAGCACCCGGGAGTATGCGATCAGTCGACCAGCAGGGCCAGCTTGTCACGCACGCTGGCGGGGATCGGCACCGACGTGTTGCTGGCGCGGTCCACGTACACGTAGACCACATGGGCTGCTGCCGCCGCGAGCGGTTCATCGTTGCGGAACAGCGCCAGCTCGTAGCGCGCGCTGCTGTTGCCCAGGTGGGCGATCTTCATGCCGACCTCGACCCGATCGGGGAACCCCAGGGGCGAAAAGTAGCTGCACCCGGAGTTGACGATCAGCCCGATCACCGGGCTGCTGGCGATGTCCAGGGTGCCCTGTTCGACCAGGAAGGTGGTGATCGCCGTTTCACAGTAGCCGTAGTACGCCACGTTGTTCACATGCCCATAGGCATCGTTGTCGCCAAAGCGCGTGGGCACCTGGGTGAAGTGGCGAAAGGCCTGGCGGCTCGGCCGCGCGGGCTTGTTCACAGGATTTCCTTATAGATCGCGTGCACATCCGCCAGCGTCAGTTCGCGCGGGTTGTTGCCGAGCAGGCGTTGCTGCTTGATGGCATCGTTGGCCAGCGCTTCGAGGTCGGCCTCGACGATGCCCAGCTCGCTCAGGCGCGTGGCCAGGCCCAACTCGCCGGCCAGACCGCCCAGGTAGTCGGCCAGCGCCGTGGCCTTTTCGCTGTCACTGCCGCGCAAGCCGGGCATGACGATATCGGCCAGTTGCGCATACAGCGGCGCCACCACCGGCAGGTTGAAACGCATCACCGGCCCCAGCACCAGCGCATTGGACAGGCCATGGGGGATGTGGAAACGGGCACCGAGCGGATAGGCCAACGCATGCACCGCCGCCACCGGGGCGTTGGCGAAGGCCATGCCCGCCACGCAGGCGCCAAGCAGCATCTGCTCGCGGGCCTCGACATCGTCACCCTGTCGGCAGGCTCTGAACAGGCTGCCAGACAACAGCCGCAGCGCCTCGCGGGCCAGGCAATCGGACATCGGGTTCTTCAGGTGGCGGGTGGTGTAGGCCTCGATGGCATGGACCATGGCATCGATACCGGTCGCAGCGGTGACGTGGGCCGGCAGGCCGAGGGTCAGTTCGGCGTCGAGCACCGCAAGGTCGGGGAACAGCAAGGGCGAGTAGACCACGTTCTTTTCGCCGGCAGCGGTGGTCACCACCGACACCGAAGTCACTTCCGAGCCCGTGCCGGCGGTGGTCGGCAGCAGGATCAGCGGCAGGCGCGGGCCCTTGGCCTGGTTGATGCCATACACCTCGCTCAACGATTCGCCGCTGCAGGCCAACAGTGCGGCCAGCTTGGCGGCATCCAGCGAACTGCCGCCGCCCACCCCGACCACGCAGTCGGCGCCACAGGCCTTGGCAGCCTCCACCGCCGCCAGGATCACCGACTCAGGCGGGTCGGCCTGCACCTCGGCAAACACGCTCACGGCAATCCCCTCGCTGTGCATGCCGGCGAGCAGCGCATCCAGCAGCCGCGCCGCGACAACCCCTGCATCGGTGACCAGTAATACCGACTTGCAACCCTTGGCACGCACATGCTCGGCAAGCCGGGCCGAAGCACCACGCTCGATGATCAGTGAAGGCGTGGTCTGAAATACCATTTTCAACATGAAAGCCTCTCGAATAGCGGTCCGAATTGACAGCTCCGCACTCATTTAAATGAGTGGGCGAGGCCCAGTGTATGCCGCCTTTCGCGTCGATCCGGCATGCTAAAAACGAATCCGGAATGACCTTCGAAAGCGCTTCGGCACCGTCATTTTATTCCTTTATTTTCAATGCGTTACCTCGCACGACCGATACCTGGAATCCGGAACAAATCGGCACTCGCCGTCGACATACTTGGGCCGCACCCTCCCCCCGGCCTGGCCGGATTCCATACGTCGAGTAGCGAGCCCGAATATGCCCACTGCCCCCCTGTCGATAGAACAAGAAACCCAGCTGCTGCTGAACGATCCGGCAGCATTGGTCAACTATTCCCAGCACGCCTGGAACCACCTGCCCCGCGCCGAGATCGACGCGCTGCAGCTCAATGGCCTCAAGCAGCGCTTCGACGCCCTGCGCCAACGCATACCGGTCTTGAAGAAACTTGCCGATGCCCAGGGCGTGGACCGGATCGAACAGCTCGACGACGTGGTGCCGCTGCTGTTCGAACACACCGTGTACAAGTCCTACCCGCCGTCCTTGCTGGAGAAGCGCAGCTACGCGCAGATCAACAAGTGGCTGGGCAAACTGGTGACGCCTGAGGTCGCCGAGGCCATCGCCGCCGTCAATGTCAGCGACTGCCAGGGCCTGGACGACTGGTTCGAGACCATGGACGAAGGCGTGCCGCAGCTGCGCATCAGCCACACCTCGGGCACCTCCGGCACCCTGTCGTTCCTGCCCCAGGGCGTGCACGAATGGGAGAAGTTCGCGCAACTGCGCAAGATGGTGGTGTGGAACATGGACAACCCGGACACCCCGCAGCCCAACCTGCACACCATCTACCCCTACTACCGCAAGGGCTACCTGAGCCATGTGCGGGTGCATGCGGCGATGATCCCGGCGCTGCTGCCGAGCGAATCGCATTTCCATGCCGCCTACCCGACCACCCTCAGCACCGACGTGCTGCACCTGGGCGCCAAGCTGCGCGCGGCGCAATCCAAAGGCACCCTCGACCGCCTGGTGATCAGCCCGGAACTGCTGGAAAAGAAGAAAGCCTTCGACCAGCTGCAAAGTGAGATGCCGCAACACCTGGCCGCGTTCTTCGACCACATGTCCACCCAGCTCAAGGGGCAGCGGGTGTACATCGGCGCCACCTGGAACCTGCTGCACAGCATGGCCAAGGCGGGCCTTGAGCGTGGCCTGGAAGGCGTCTTCCACCCTGACTCCTTCGTGCACACCGCCGGTGGCGGCAAGGGCGTGGTCCAGCCGGAAGGCTGGCGCGAGGATGTGCTGCGCTTCACCGGGGCGCGCACCCTGAACGAGTCCTACGCCATGTCCGAAGTCGTCGGTGGCGCCCATGCGCGCTGCGAAGCCGGCCACTTCCACTTCGCCCCCACGGTCATCCCCTTCCAGCTCGACCCTGAAACCAGCAAGCCCCTGCCGCGCAAGGGCCGCGTCACCGGGCGCGCAGCGTTCTTCGACCTGGGCGCCGAGATCCGCTGGGGCGGCTTCATCACCGGCGATGAAATCACCGTCGAGTGGGACCAGCCGTGCAGCTGCGGCCGGCCGAGCAGCTACGTGGTCGGGCCGATCCAGCGCTACAGCGACCTCAACGGCGGCGACGACAAGATCACCTGTGCGGCAACCGAAGACTCCCATCGCCAGGCGATGGACTTCCTCAACACACTAGAGGGCTAACCCCATGAGCAAACCGATAGCGCCGATGATCATCCGCGGCAAGGTCATCACCGACAACCTGATCGACGTGGGTGGCCGCGGCGGCGACCTGATTTTCCAGACCCCGGATGCGCACAAGTACATCGACCAGCTGCCGCTGGGCAACCCGGCCAAGCTGGCCGACCTGTACACCCTGACATTCAACGACATCCTCGACTACGCCGAAGCGCTCGGTGAGCGCCTGGAGTTCGACAACAACCCGTTCCTGCAGGAAGCCTGCGAGCTGTCGTACCTGACCGCGCCGGTGACCCCGAGCATGGTCAAGGGCAGCTACATGGGGCTGCGCCAGATGCTCACCCGCGCCTCGGTCACCGAGCAGGTGGAGAACTCGGTGGGCATCAAGTACCTGGAGGGCTGGGTCAAGCAGCGCCTGCTCGACGGCACCGAACTGGACGTACGCTGCTTCGGCGCGCGCACCCTGCATATCGTCGCCGGCAACGCCACGGGCCTGTCGCTGCTGACCATCCTGCGCAACATGGTGCTGCGCAGCGACGCGATCATCAAGGCGCCGTCCAACGACCCGTTCACCGCCCTGGCCATCGCCCGCACCATGGTCGACATGGCGCCTGACCACCCGTTGACCAAGCACCTCAGCGTCGCCTACTGGAAAGGGGGCGACCAGGCCTTCGAAGAGCGCCTGTACCAGCCGCAGAACCTGGAAAAGATCGTCGCCTGGGGCGGCTACAACGCCATGAAACACGTGACCCGCTACGTGCAGCCGGGCCTGGAGCTGATTTCCCTGGACCCCAAGCGCAGCGCCAGCATCATCGGCAAGGCCGCCTTCGACAGCGAAGCGAGCATGCGCGAAGCCGCCGTGCGCCTGGCCAGCGACATCGGTGCGCTGAACCAGAAGGCCTGTGTCTGCGCGCGGGTGATCTACGTGCAGAGCGGCACCGACGACGCGGGCCTGGCCAAGCTCAACACCTTCGGCCGCTACGTCTACGACGCCATGCAGACCCTGCCCAACACCCTGAGCACCGTACCCAAGCGCTACGACCCGGAACTCAAGGCCGAAGTCGACGCCCTGCGCCTGGATGACGAGTGGTACCAGGTGATCGGTGGCCAGGACGGCGAAGGCGCGGTGATCTGCTCGCAAACCGCCGACGCCGTGTCGTTCGCGCCACGCCTGGACGACCGCACCGCCAACCTGGTGCCGGTCGACACGCTGACCGAGATGATGGACGCGGTCGACGCCTACACCCAGACCGTCGGCGTGTACCCGGAAAGCATCAAGGACGAGCTCAAGGACATCCTGCCGCTCTATGGCGCCCAGCGCATCGTGTCGCTGGGCTACGCGGCCGGCTTGAAGTGGGCAGGTCCCCAGGACTCCATCGAGCCGCTGCGACGCATGGGCAAGTGGATCGTCAACCAGATCGCCTCGCCTGAAACCTCCCCGGCGCCCTGGCTGCGCCCTTCGATCTAAACCGCTCCCCCGGCCATTGCCGGGGGTTCTTCTTTGCATCACACAAGGATTCGACCATGACCACTTGCCTGGGCTTTGCCGCCCACGACGCCCACTCGCCCCTGACGCCGTATCGATTCGAGCGGCGCGCGCTGCGTGCCGATGACGTGGCGATCGCCATTGCCTTCTGCGGCGTCTGCCACTCCGATGCACACCAGGTGCACAACGACTGGAACAACACGGTCTACCCCATCGTCCCCGGCCACGAGATCGTCGGCCACGTCACCGCCGTGGGCAGTGGCGTCAGCCGCTTCAAGGTCGGCGACCGGGTGGCGGTCGGCTGCCAGGTGGACAGCTGCCTGGACTGCGCGCCGTGCCACGAGCATCAGGAGCAACTCTGCACCCAGGGGCCGACGCCGACCTACAACGGCAAGGATCGCCACACCGGCGAGATCACCTACGGGGGCTATGCCGAGCATATCGTCGTGCGCGAGCAGTTCGTGCTGCGCATGCCACTGAACCTCGACCCCCGCTACGCCGCACCGCTGCTGTGCGCCGGCATCACCGTGTGGAACCCGATGCGCCGCTATAACGTCGGCAAGGGTACGAAGATGGCGGTGGTCGGCCTGGGCGGGCTCGGCCACATGGCGGTGAAACTGGCCGTGGCGCTGGGTGCCGAGGTGACGGTCATCACCAGCTCACCGGGCAAGGCCGAGGATGCCCGCGCCCTGGGCGCCAACCATGTGCTGCTGTCCAGCGACGCGGCGGCCATGACGGCCGCAGCCAATGCCTTCGCGTTCATCATCGACACCATCCCCAGCCGGCACAACGTCAACCCCTACCTGATGCTGTTGGGCCGCGAGGGCGTGATGGTACTGGTGGGGGCGATCGAGCCGCTGGAGCCGATCCATGGTGGCTTGCTGATCCGCAACAACCGCACCTTGGCCGGCTCGCTGATCGGGGGTGTCCAGGGGATCCAGGAATTGCTGGACTTCTGCGCCGAGCATCAGGTGTTGCCCAGCTGCGAAATGATCGCCATCCAGGACATCAACGGCGCCTTCGAGCGCCTGCAGAACAATGATGTGAAGTACCGCTTCGTGATCGACATGAACAGCTTGCGTGACGTGACCCTCTAACCGCTGCCGATGCTGCGGTGTCGACCACCGCAGCATCGATGTCACTCAGCGGATGCCCGCCCCCGCCAGCGCATCCGGCGCCCACTGGGCCTTGGACAGCGTGTCGGTGTAGTGGATGCCGCCATAGGCACCCGTGACACCGTTGATGTTATAGGAACCCCCTATCAGGTCATAGATCATGAACGGTGTGACATCCGGGATGTTCTTGTCGTAACTCTGGCTGAGGAAGGCGAACGAGCCCCGGTAGAGCTTGCCACGGGCGTCATACTGGTCGGATGCCAGGGCGATCCAGCTGTCCTCGTCGAGGTACATGAGGCGCTTGTGGTAGATGTGCCGCGCCGACGATTTCAACGTGCCCTCCACGACCCACACACGGTGTTTCTCCCAGCGCACGAAGTCCGGGGCGAGGTGGTTGGCGGTGGTCAACTGCTTCGGGTCCAGGGCGTAGGTCAGCTTGTAGGTGTTGTAGGGCACGAACATCTCCTGCTTGCCCACCAGCTTCCACTCGAAGCGGTCCAGCGCGCCGTTGAAGACGAACACGTCATCGTAGGTGCCGGCGCCGCCGGTGCCTGGGTTGGGCGTGTCGTAGGACAGGTCCGGGGCCAGCTTCACTCGGCGCTGGCCAGGCAGGTACTGCCAGCTGCGCCGTGGCTGGGCCAACGGGTTGGCGGTGTCCTTGAGCATGATCGCCTCGCCCGCGCGGCGCGCGGGGCCGGTGTAGTACAGCTTCATCTGGAAGAACACGTCGGTGCTGTTGAACGGCTTGTTCATGTCTTCGTAGATCGGGTAGCTGGAGAACGACATGGCCGTGGTCGACAAGCTGGCCCCACCGCCTGAGTCGACGATCCACGAGTCGTACTTGACGTTGCGGTTGCCGCCGACGCGCAGCAGGTGGTTCCACATGGCCTCGCTGCCGGTGGTGGGGATCGGGAACGGCACGCCGGGCAACAGGTTCTCGATGGCCACGCCGCCGTCGATGGAACGGGTGCCGGTGGCATTCTTCACGCTGTTTTCCAGCACGGCGGCGGGCAAGGCCACCGTGCGATGGGTGGGGTACACGTTGACGTGGAAGCTGGGGTAACGCTTGGCCAGCTCTACCGTGGTGGCGGTCAACTGGCCCTGGTACTGCTCGACGTTCTTGCCGTCGATGACCAGCAGCGGCTTCTCGTCGGCGAACGGGTCCGGGCGCATGCCGTCGCCGGCCTTGAAGCCGGCTGGCGCTGAAGTCAGGCCGCCTTCGTAGGCGGGGATCGAGCCATCGGCGTTGGCTGCCCGCTCGGCGCCGACGCGGGTCAGGCTGGTGCCAAGCTTGGCGGCTTCCTGGGCGGACACGGCCGCCTGGGCCTGGCCTGCGATGATCGTCGTCAGGGCCGATGCCAATAGGCTGTAGCGCAGTTTCATCTGAGTACTCTCCACGTTGTTGTTGTCATTCGGGGGTCAATCAGAAAGTGGTCTTGAACGAAGCGGTGAGCATCCCGCGGTCCTTGAGCAGAGGCGCCAGGCCCGCCTGCGAGGTGATCTGCCCGGGGATGCAGCGGTACTGCCCGCCGCTGCCAGGGGTGTTGTTGTCGAAGCCGCTTTCACAGGTGTTGAACGGGCCGAAGGAGTCGACGTACTTGAGGTCGAAGCGGTACTTCTGCTTCACGTCCGCGGCGATGCCGACCGAGTAGCTGCCGGCGTTCTCGCTGCCGCCCAGCTGCACCGCCGAGTTGCCCTTGAGGCCGACGTTGTAGGAAAGCGGCATGGACAGGTCGACGCCGGGGAATACCTGGAACCAGGTCGCGGTGAAGTTGGTGGCCAGGCTGTAGGCGTTGGTGTCGACCTTGTCGACGCCCTGGTAGCTGGAATTGCCCTTGAACGACTGCTTGCCCTTGTCGACGCTGACCAGGTGGGTCATGGCCGCTTCCATCGCCAGGGACGAGGAATCCCACAGCGGTGTATTGCCAAAGCTCACCAGGCCATTGAGCACCACGTGGAAGGTCTTGCCGCGCGCCGTGCCGGTATCCCCTCTGCCCGGCATGCTGGCAATCAGGTTGTCGCCGTTGACCTGGCCCTGCCCGGCCCGCTCGCTCAAGGTCGCGTTGATGGTGGTGAAGTTGCTCAGCAGCGGCATGTTCTCGCGGTAGTTCAGGTCGAGCCCGACACTGACCGGGCCCACGCCCTTGGACAGGCTGATGCCGTAGATGTCGATGTCGTCGGCGTAGGCCGCCAGGTACTCGGTGCCGGGCAGGCCGGCCACGCCGGGTTGGTGCAGGTTGGGGGCGTTGATCAACACCACCGGCATCGGGTCGGAGGTCTTGCGGTAGTAGAAGCCGAGGTTGCCGTCGAGCCAGGCCGGGCTCCAGCGCGCCATCAGGCCGAAATCGCCCGTGCTGTGGGGTTTCAGGTCATGTCCACGGGAGGTGGCGTAGAACGCACCGGCGCCGTCCAGCGCGGTGGGCACCGGCAGCCAGAACACGTCACCGCCTTCGCCGAACATGTCGTAGCCGCCCATGTAGGTGCCCCCTTCCGGCAGGCGGGTGTTGCGAAACTCCAGGAAGTACTGGGCGCCCAGGGTCAGTTCGGGGTTGACGGTGTAGGACATCGAGAGCTGGCTGCGCGGCAGGAACAGCTCCTTGGTCTCGGTGCCGGGCACGTTGTACAGCTTGGCCAGGTCCAGCCCCGACTGGCCGTAGTTGATGCCGTTGGCGGCGTTGAACACGGTCTCGCCCCAGAACAGGTTGTGCCGGCCCAGCTTGGCGCTGAACATCGACTCCTCGCCCACTTCAGTGCTGTAGAACACGAAGGCATCGAGGATTTCGCCGGAGGGGCCGTTGTAGTAGCGGTCGCTGTAGCGGCTCAGGCCATGGCGTTGAGGCGTGCGGCCGTTGAGCGAGTCGCCGGGGGCGATGGCGCCCGCCTGGCGCGCCGCCACCAGGTTGCCGGCGTTGCCTTCCTGGCCGGGGAACGGGTTGCTGTTGGAGCCGACGTTGTCATAGGCGTGGTCGTACCAGCTTGCGGCGCTGACGCGAAACCCCATTTTCCGCTGGTAGAGCACATCCAGCTCGGTCAGCAGGTCGACCCGTTGGGTCACGGCGCTGCCGACACCGAAGTTGTGGTCGCCGTCGTTGTAGTTGGCGGCGTTGGCGATCTTCGCGTTCTGACCTTCCACCCGTTGCCCGTAACTGAACTTGAGGGTGTTGTCGAAACGCACCGTCCAGTCTTCACGGCCGTCGCTCAGTTCGAAGGCCTGGGCAGCCGGCATCGAGGCCAGCAGCGTGGCGGTGGCCAGCAGGCCGCGACGTGTAGGGCGCAGCCCTGTGGTGCTGTGCATGACGTTGTCTCCGTTTCTTGTTGTTTTTGTCTCAGGCGCCATGGGCCCGCGAGCACGCAGGTTTTGCACGCCTGCCGACGTTTCGGACCCTGCCAGCAGCACAGTAGGATTGCCCCGATCGAAGCGGGTTACATTTAGCGTCAGCCACTTCCCTATCGATGACAGGCGCGTGACATCGACCCGGCAGATTTCCCCGCCAAGCCACTTTTCATTTGACAATCAAGGCTCTATAACTGGCGGCTGACTGCGCCACCGAGATGTCTTTCGTCACCACAGGAAAAGTAGCCACGCCATGCCCGTACAAGCACGCACCGCGGTTCTGACCAACTACCTGGATGTCGCTCGCCACCTGAAGCTGAACACGATCTCGCTGCTCGGCGAGGTGGGCTTGAGCCCTGCCCTGCTCAGCGACCCGAGCCAACGCATACCGGCCACCGCCAGCATCATCCTGTTGGAGAAGTCGGCGCGCCTGAGCGGGTGCGACACCATCGGCCTGCGCATGGCCGAGCTGCGTGAACTGGCGGATTTCGGTGAGGTGAGCCTGCTGCTCAGCCACCAGAACAACCTGCGCGATGCGCTGCAGGTGATCGTGCATTACGGGCAGCAGATCAATGAATCGCTGGCGATCTATATCGAGGAAGTCGGCAACACGGTGATCATCCGCGAAGAGCTGGTGACCGACAGGGGCACCGACAACCGCCAGTCCATCGAGCTGGCGATCGCCGTGATGCACCGCTTCTGCGCCGCCCTGCTGGGCAGCCACTGGCAACCGATCAAGGTGTGCTTCACCCATGACGCGCCCGCGGACCTGAGCGTGCATCGGCGTATCTTCGCCTGCAAGGTCGAGTTCGGCTGCGAGTTCAACGGCATCGTCTGCCCTGCCGCCCACCTTGACACGGCCATCCCCCTGGCCAACGCGGCCATGGCCCGGCATGCACAGCGCTACATGGATTCGCTGCTCGGCAAGCGCGACCATTCGGTGGCGGGCGAAGTGCGCAAGGCCATCTACCTGTTGCTGCCCATGGGCCGCGCCACCCTGGCGCAGATCGCCCAGAGCCAGGGCATGAACGTGCGCACGCTGCAGCGTCGGCTGGATGAGGAAGGGGTGAGTTTCAGCGAACTGATCAGCAGCGTGCGCCGCGACCTGGTGGTGCGCTACCTGGAAAACCCGAGTTATTCCCTGGGACGGATCGCCGACATGCTCGGCTATTCCATGCCCAACTCGTTCACCCGCTGGTTCATCTCCCAGTTCGACATGCCGCCTGCGGCCTGGCGCAGCGAGCGCAAGATCGTCGCGCGCAAGGACAGCTGAACCGGGCGAGCAAAAAAATCGGTCATCCGCGTGGACGGATGACCGCAAGGGAGCATGACGTGCCCGCTACGTCATGACGATGCTTCCATCAGGTTCTTTGCCGGCGCAGTCTCGTCCTGTGCACGCTGCACGCGGGCAATGTCTTCCAGGTAATGGCAGCGGATGTAGAAGAACACCCCCGCCGCCGCGATGCTCATCATCGGCACCAGCTGGAACGCCCCGTGCAGGCCGATCAGGTCGGACACCCGGCCGGTGACGAAAGGCCCCGGGGCCAGGCCGACCATGTTGTTGACCAACGTCAGGGCCGCGAAGGCGGTGCCGTGCACCTTGTAGTGAGTCAGGTTGGCGATGGTGGCGATGGTCGGGCCATTGATCCCGGTGACCATCAGCATGGCCAGGCCGATCAGCGTCAGTTGCAAAGGCCCTGTGGACTGGATCAGCGCCAGCGACATCAGCAGGCAACTGCCCAGGCAGAACACCATGGAGATCTCGATCTTGCGCAGCGCCGACTGGCGGCACAGGCGGTCACTGAGCATGCCGCAGAGAATCGCCCCGCCGCCGCAGCACAGCACCATGACGCCGGCCAGCGCACCGGCCTTGCCTTCGCCCATGCCGTAGTAGCGGTTGAAGTAGCTGGGCATCCACACGATCATGCTGCCGGCGACGAAGGTCTGCAGGCCGCTGGCCAGGTACGCCGCGAGCACCGAGCGGGTGCTGTACAGCGTGCGCAGCGGATGCCTGACCGCCACCTGGGCCTTGTTCGCCGCCGTGGCCATCCGCTGCGGGGCGATTTTCGCTTCCTTGACGATCAGCGGGAACAGCGCCGCCAGCAACAGGCCGAACAGCGCCATGCTGGCGAACGACCAGCGCCACCCCAGCTTGACCGCAATCGCCCCGCCAATCGAGATGCCCAGCACCGAGCCGAACATGGCACCGGCCATGAACGCGCTGGCCAGGGTGGCGCGCATGCTGCGGGGGAAGACCGACACCACCACGGCGATGCCGACACTGCCGTAGGCCGCTTCGCCGACACCGACCATGAAGCGGGCGATGAGCATTTCCTGGTAGTTGTCGGCCAGGGCGCAGCCCAGGGTGGCGAGGCTCCACAGCAGCGCCATCAGGGTCAGGCTTTTGACCCGGCCGAAGCGGTCGGCCAGCATCGACAGGGGGATCGTCAGCAGGCCCACCATCAGCGCGACGATGCCGCTGAGCAAGCCGAGCTGGCCATCGCTCAGGGCCCATTCGCCCTTGAGGATGGGGAACACGGCATTGAGCACCTGCCGTGACATGTAGTCGGAAATCAGCAAGCCGAAGGTCAGGGCGAACACGACCCAGGCGTAGCGTCGGGGGATGCCGATTGAAGTATCGATTTCTGCTTCTGCCGCACCGGCGTAATGGGTGGCCATGCTGCCTCCTCGAGTCTCTGGCTTGGTTGCTTTTTGTTGTTATGAACACTTGCCGAAATCTGTGCTGCCTTTACTGGCCTCATCGCCGGCAAGCCGGCTCCCACAGGTAAGCCACAGCTTTCAGGCATGGCGAGATACCTGTGGGAGCGGGCTTGTCCCGCGAAACAGGCGGCGCGGTGCATGGCACCGGCTTTGCCGGTGTTCGCGGGACAAGCCCGCTCCCACACACAGGCCAGTGTGCCAATCAACCGCGCTGTGGAACGCCGCGCTGGCCTGTTACGCGGTTCGGCGCCATGCCGTTGGCCTGCAGGGTTTCCTCGATGGTCGCGTACTGCTGGCCGACGCGGTAGATCGCCCGCGCTTCCTTGCCGCTGGCAACTTCGCGGCCCAGCTCGTGGGCGATACGCACCGTCTGCTTGACCTGCTCGACCGACGAGAAGCGCTTGCCGTGCTGGTCGATGATGGTGTCTTCGTTACCCAGGCGCGGGTGCAGGCCCATGGCCAGGGCGATGGTGTTGAGCGGCAGCACGTTCTTGAGCAGCGATTCGGCGGTGAGGGTACACCGATCCGGCACGCGGTTGACGAAGTTCATGAAGTTCATCGGGTTAGGGCCGTCGAAGCCGCCGCCGATGCCGATCCAGGTGAGGTTCAGCGGGCCCTTGTAAATGCCCTTGCGCACCAGGCGTTCGAGGGTTTCATAGGCATGGATGCCGGTCAGCTGGAAATGCGGCTGGATACCGCTTGCCTGCAGGCGCTTGAGGTGCTCGGCGACCCAGGCCGGGCCAGCCGGCACGGTCATTTCGCTGTAGGCGGCGTGGATGGCCGGGTCGAGCAAGGAAGTGCCTTCGATGCCCTCGGCGAACAGCAGCTCGGTGATGTTCATCTGGATGGTGTTGATGGCCACGGTGACCTGGTCCGGCTTGGGCGAAAGCTCGGCGAGCATGTGCCGGGTATCGTCGGACAGCCACAGGGCTTCGGCGCCCTCGCCTTCAGGGGCAAAGGAGATCGAACCGCCGACCTGGATGATCATGTCCGGCACGGCTTCGCGCACACCGGCGATCAGCTCGTTGAACTTGGAAAGACGCTTGGAACCCTTGCCGTCCAGTTCGCGTACATGCAGGTGGAGCACCGTGGCGCCGGCTTCATAGCAGTCCACTGCGGCCTGCACGTGCTGGTCCATGGTCAGCGGAATGTCCTCGGGGAAGTCGTCGGGCATCCACTGCGGCGCGTAAGGGGCGACGGTGATCACCACCTTGTCCATGTTGTCCGGGTGCAGGGAATCGTCGAAAAACTGCATGATCATCTCCTTTATTGTTCTGACCTGCCGACAGGCGGCAATGGCGTTGAAGGAAATGTATGCGCGGGGCTTGCCGGGTGCGTCTCATCCCGCGACAGCGCCGTCACATTTGATGACAAGCGCCCGGCAGCGGCGCCCTCCGGGCAGCCAAAGGTGCCAGCAAGGCATTTCACCGTTACAATGCCGCCCTAACCGTGACAGCCCGAACCTATAACGACATGTCCCTTCCAAAGAATCACCTGGAACTGCTCAGCCCTGCCCGTGACGTGGCCATCGCTCGCGAAGCGATCCTGCACGGCGCCGACGCCATTTACATCGGTGGACCGAGCTTCGGCGCGCGCCACAACGCCTGCAACGAGGTCGGCGAAATCGCCGAGCTGGTCGAGTTCGCCCGCCGCTACCATGCGCGCGTGTTCACCACCATCAACACCATCCTCCACGACAACGAGCTGGAGCCGGCGCGCAAGCTGATCCACCAGCTCTACGATGCCGGCGTCGATGCACTGATCGTGCAGGACCTGGGGGTGATGGAGCTGGATATCCCGCCGATCGAGCTGCACGCCAGCACCCAGACCGACATCCGCACCCTGGAGCGGGCCAAGTTCCTCGACCAGGCCGGTTTCTCCCAGCTGGTGCTGGCGCGTGAGCTGAACCTGCAGCAGATTCGCGCCATCGCCGCCGAAACCGATGCGGCCATCGAGTTCTTCATCCATGGCGCGCTGTGCGTGGCCTTCTCCGGCCAGTGCAATATCTCCCACGCCCAGACCGGCCGCAGTGCCAACCGCGGTGACTGCTCCCAGGCCTGCCGCCTGCCGTATACGCTCAAGGACGACCAGGGCCGTGTGGTGGCGTTCGAGAAGCACCTGCTGTCGATGAAGGACAACAACCAGACCGCCAACCTGCGCGACCTGGTCGACGCTGGCGTGCGCTCGTTCAAGATCGAGGGCCGCTACAAGGACATGGGCTATGTGAAAAACATCACCGCCCACTACCGCAAAGAGCTGGACGCCATTCTCGAAGACCGCCCGGACCTGGCCCGCGCCTCCAGCGGCCGTACCGAGCACTTCTTCCTGCCCGACCCGGACAAGACCTTCCACCGCGGCAGCACCGACTACTTCGTCACCGACCGCAAGGTCGACATCGGCGCCTTCGACTCACCGACCTTCACCGGCCTGCCGGTGGGCGTGGTTGAAAAAGTCGGCAAGCGCGACATGCAGGTGGTCACCGAGGTTCCGCTGACCAACGGCGATGGCCTGAACGTGCTGGTCAAGCGTGAGGTGGTGGGCTTCCGTGCCAACATCGCAGAACCCCGTGGCGAGTTCGAGGAAGACGGCCAGAAGCGCTACCGCTACCGCGTCGAGCCCAACGAGATGCCCGAGGGCCTGCACAAGCTGCGCCCGAACCATCCGCTGTCGCGCAACCTCGACCACAACTGGCAGCAAGCCCTGCAGCGCACCTCGGCCGAGCGCCGGGTGGGCGTCGAGTGGCACGCCGTGCTGACCGAGCAGCGCCTGATGCTCAGCGTCAGCAGCGAGGAAGGCGTCAGCGTGCAGGTCGCCCTGGACGGCCCGTTCGGCGCGGCCAACAAGCCGCAGCAGGCGCTGGACCAGTTGCATGACCTGCTTGGCCAGCTGGGCACCACGATGTACCACGCCAATGCCATCGAGCTGGACGCGCCGCAGGCGTACTTCATCCCCAACTCGCAGCTCAAGGCCCTGCGCCGCGAAGCCATCGAGGCGCTGACCGAAGCGCGCATCAAGGCCCACCCGCGCGGTGCGCGCAAGGCCGAGACCACGCCACCGCCGGTGTACCCCGAGTCGCACCTGTCGTTCCTGGCCAACGTCTACAACCAGAAGGCCCGCGACTTCTACCACCGCCATGGTGTGCAGCTGATCGATGCGGCGTATGAAGCCCACGAGGAACACGGCGAAGTGCCGGTGATGATCACCAAGCACTGCCTGCGGTTCTCGTTCAACTTGTGCCCGAAACAGGCCAAGGGCGTGACGGGTGTGCGGACCAAGGTGGCGCCGATGCAGTTGATTCAGGGCGATGAAGTGCTGACCTTGAAGTTCGACTGCAAGCCGTGCGAGATGCATGTGATCGGCAAGATGAAAGGCCACATCATCGACCTGCCGACGCCGGGTAGCGCGGTGGCTCAGGTGGTGGGGCACATCAGCCCGGAAGACCTGCTCAAGACCATCCCGCGCGCGCCGCATTGAGGGCGGGCCTGTAAGGCCTCTTCGCGGGACAAGCCCGCTCCCACAGGAACACCGTTGCTTTCAGAGTCGGCGGTGATCCTGTGGGAGCGGGCTTGTCCCGCGAATGGGCCGCAAAGCGGCCCCTGCTACAGCCTCAGAGAATCCCCAAGCCCCGCGCAGTGCGGTCCACGGCAATGCGGGTCTTCTCCACCAGCTCATCCAGCTCGCTACGCTTGGCCACCAGCGCCGGCGCCATGATCATCCGGCCCAGGGTGGAACGAATGATCACCCCCTCCTCAAAGCCATAAGTCCGGCACTGCCAAGCCAGATCGTTCTCGTTGGCATAGCGCTTGCGACTGCCCTTGTCCTCGGCGAACTGCAACGCCGCCACCAGCCCGGCCCCCTGCACCTGGCCGATCAACGGGTGATTGGCAAACACCTCGCGCAAAATGCGCTGCAGGTACGGCCCGGTGTCGTCCTTCACCTGACGCACGATGCCTTCGTCACGCAGCGCCTTGAGGTTGGCAATCGCCACCGCCGCCGCCACCGGGTGCCCGGAATAGGTCAGCCCGTGGGCGAACACCCCGCCGCGCTCCACCAGTGCCTCGGCGATGCGCTTGCTCAACACCAGGCCACCCATGGGCACATAGCCCGAGGTCAGGCCCTTGGCGATGGACAGGGTGTCGGGCTCGAAGCCGAAATACTCATGGGCGAACCATTCGCCGGTGCGGCCAAAGCCACCGATCACTTCGTCGGCGCACAGCAGCACGTCGTACTGGCGGCAGATGCGCTGGATTTCCGGCCAGTAGCTTTCCGGCGGGAAGATCATGCCGCCAGCGCCCTGGAAGGGCTCGGCGACGAAGCCTGCGACGTTCTCGGCACCCAGTTCGAGGATCTTCTCTTCCAGCTGCAGCGCGCAGCGGCGGCCGAACTCGGCCGGGGTCAGCTCGCCGCCCTCGGCGTACCAGTACGGCTCGTCGATGTGCGCAACATCAGGGATCATCCCGCCCATCTCGTGCATGAACTTCATGCCGCCCAGCGCGGTGGCGGCCAGGGTCGAGCCGTGGTAGCCGTTCCAGCGACCGATCATGATCTTCTTGCTCGGCTGCCCGACCACCTGCCAGTAGCGGCGCACGGTGCGGATCAGCACCTCGTTGGCTTCGGAGCCAGAGTTGGTGTAGATCGCGTGGCTGTAGTGGCCCGGCAGCAGGCTGAACAGCAGTTCGGACAGCTCGATCACCGCCGGGTGGGTGGTGTGGAAGAACATGTTGTAGTAGGCCAGCTGGTCCATCTGCGTGGCGGCGGCGGCGGTCAGGTCCTTGCGGCCGTAACCGAGCTGGGTGCACCACAGGCCGGACATGCCGTCCAGGTAGCGGCGGCCGTCGTTGTCCCACAGGTACAGGCCCTCACCCCGGGTGATGACACGCGGGCCTTCGGCGTTGAGCGCCTTCTGGTCGAGGAAGGCGTGGATGTGGTGGGCCGCGTCGCTGGCCTGGTAATCGCGGGTTTCGCGTTGCGGCTGGAAAGGTGCGTTCATTGTTGTTCTCCTCAGGTCAGCGCAGCTGGAACCAGGTGGTTTTGAGTTGGGTGTACTTGTCAAAAGCGTGCAGCGACAGGTCGCGGCCAAAGCCCGACTGGCGACCGCCGCCAAACGGCACCGCCACATCCAGGGCATCGACCGTGTTCACCGACACGGTGCCAGCCTTGAGCTGGCGAGCCACGCGGTGGGCGCGGTTGAGATCGTCGCTCCACACCGAGGCGGCCAGGCCGTAGACACTGTCGTTGGCCAGGCGCAGGGCCTGGGCTTCGTCGTCGAAGGCGGTGATCGCCAGCACCGGGCCGAAGATTTCCTCGCGGGCCAGGGCCGAGTCCGGGCGCACGTCGCTGAACACGGTTGGTGCGATGAAGTTGTCCGAGCCGTTGAAGCTCAGGCGCTGGCCGCCGCACAACAGGCGTGCACCGTCGCCCTGGCCCTGCTCGATGGCGGCCATGATGCGAGCGCTCTGGGCGCTGTCGACGATGGCGCCGGCGCGGCTGGCCGGGTCCAGCGGATCGCCCGGCAGCCAGTCACGGGCCTTGGCCAGCAGGCGCTCGACGAATTCGTCGTGGATCGAGCGCTGCACGTACAGCCGCGAGTTGGCCGAGCACACTTCGCCCTGGTTGAAGAAGATGCCGAAGGCGGCCTTCTCGGCGGCCAGGTCCAGGTCTTGGCAGTCCTCGAACACCAGGTTCGGGCTCTTGCCGCCGCACTCCAGCCACACCTGCTTGAGGTTGGACTGCGCCGAGTACTGCATGAAGTACTTACCGACCTGGGTGGAGCCGGTGAACACCAGGCAGTCCACGTCCGGGTGCAGGCCCAGTGCGCGGCCGGCGCTTTCGCCCAGGCCCGGCACCACGTTGAGCACACCTTCCGGCACGCCCGCCTCCAGGGCCAGTTCGGCCAGGCGCAAGGCCGAGAACGGCGACTGCTCGGCCGGCTTGAGCACCACGCTGTTGCCGGCAGCCAGGGCCGGGGCGACTTTCCAGGCGGCCATGTCCAGCGGGAAGTTCCATGGCACCACGGCGCCGATCACGCCCAGCGCCTCACGGGTGATGGTGGCCAGCGCATTGGCGGCGGTCGGTGCGACCTGGTCGTAGACCTTGTCCAGCGCCTCGCCGTACCAGGCGAACACGTTGGCGGCGCCGGGTACGTCGATGGTGTAGGCGTCCATCACCGGCTTGCCCATGTTCAGCGAGTCGAGCAAGGCCAGTTCTTCGCGGTGGGCCATCATCAGCTCGGCCAGGCGCAGCAGCACCTGCTTGCGCGCCGAGGGGGCCATGCGCGCCCAGGGGCCTTGTTCGAAGGCGCGGCGCGCCGAACGAACCGCCTGGTCGATTTCGGCCTCGCCGCAGGCAGCCACCTGGGCCAGCAGCTGCTGGGTGGCCGGGTTGATGGCGGCGAAGGTTTCCCCGGAGCGGGCCGACAGCGGGCGGCCGTCGATCAGCGCCGAGGTGATGAAGCTTTGCCGAGCAGCGCGCTGCTGCCAATCGCTTTTCGTATGCACGCAGGTCTCCCTTGCGGCCGCGCGGGCGGCCGGTTTGTCGTTCGAATGAGGTGTCGCGCGGGCGTCAGCGCCTTCGCAGGTAGCTTTCCAGCGGGTCCTTGCTCAGGCCTTCCTGGGCCTGGGCCAAGGAGTCGATGAACAGCGAGAACAGTTCGGACTGCT
>Ga0160441_100221_pt1 | contig 57184 bp, 54 predicted proteins | sample HID1971K_E1MG_FD_108260 | JGI IMG/M metagenome (GOLD analysis project Ga0160441, IMG submission 108260) | Enriched millipede-associated microbial communities from UW Madison campus, WI, USA - HID1971K_E1 MG | ecosystem: Host-associated > Arthropoda: Insects > Digestive system > Unclassified ... | reverse complement strand
CGCGGCCAGGAGCGCGCCGATCGCCATCTCATCGGATGCCGCGAAGATCGCCGACGGCCGGCCGGGCTTGCCCAGCAGCTGCTTGGCTGCACGGAACCCGCCCTCGATCGTGAAGTCGGCGGGCTCGAACAGCGACGGGCTGACCTCGATGCCGGCGTCCGAGAGCGCCTGCTCGAAGCCCTGACGGCGCTGGGTCGGGATGTGGAAGTCGATGTCGAACTCCGGGCTCGCGCCGATGTGGGCGATGTCGCGGTGGCCGAGCGCCAGAAGGTGCTCGGTGGCCAGGCGTGCGACGGCCACGTCGTCGACCGCGAGGGTCGTCAGGCGCGGGTTCGGGCCGCCGATCGCGATCACCGGCAGGTCGAGCTCCACCAGCCGCTCGGTCTCCTCCTCGCCGAGCTCGAGCGAGATCGCGATCACGCCGTCCACCCGCCCGCGGCGCAGGAACGTGTCGAACACGTCGTGGCGCTCGCCGCGGTCGGCGGTGAGGCTGTACAGCGTGATGTCGTAGCCGCGGCGCATGAGCGCCGACGCGATTCCGCTCAGCACCGTCGAGAAGAACCAGCGGTCGAGGAACGGAACGAGCACGCCGATGTTGCGCGTGCGACCCGAGGCCAGGCTCGACGCCGACGCCGACACCACATATCCGAGGCTCTTCGCGGCCTGCTCGACCTTCGTCTTGGCACCGGCCGAGACGTGGCCGCGCCCGCTCAGTGCCCGTGAGACGGTCGCCGTCGAGACGCCCGCCAACCGGGCGACCTCGTCGATGCTGACCACGTCGTCACCTCTCTCTCGTCTGTCGCGAAGCTCGGCCGCCGCCCGACGTTTCTGGCGATTCGCCAGAAACCGCCGGACGATCGCGTTGTTCTTGGCGACTCGCCAGGATCGACGGATGCCGCAAGCCGGCCCGCCCGTTCAGTTCTGGTCGACCACCCAGACCGCCGTGTCGGCGGGGATCACGTCGGTGACGGGACCGCTCGCCGCGATCACGATACCGCTCGGCAGCGCGACAGACCCGGAACCGGTGTTGGCAACGACCGTGACATTCCCGTTGCGGAATGCGACGGCATCCACTCCGTAGCCCTCGAGCCATTCGAGCGAGCCCGCTCCGAGACCGCGGGAGCGGCGCTCGGCGAGCAGCGTGCGGTAGAGCTCCAGCGTCGATCCGGCGACCCCCGCCTGGGCGTCGCGCGCGAGCACGGACCACTCGGCCGGCTGCGGCAGCCAGGAGGCGCCGCTGTCGTTGAAGCCGTAGGCCGGCGCGTCGGCGTTCCAGGGGAGCGGCACGCGGCAGCCGTCGCGACCGTAGCGCTCGCCGTTCGTGCGGAACCAGGTCGGGTCCTGCCGAGCCTCGCCGGGGATGTCGATGACCTCGGGGAGGCCCAGCTCCTCGCCCTGGTACAGATACGCCGAGCCCGGCAGGGCGAGCATGAGCGTCGTCGCGGCCCGGGCACGCGCCAGTCCCACCTCGGGGATCGGCTGGCCGGGCGAGTCCGGGCCGATGCCGTGGCCCTGCGGGTTCTCCGCCATCAGCGCCAGACGCGATGCGTGGCGCACGACGTCGTGGTTCGACAGCACCCACGTCGAGGGTGCGCCGACGCCCGGGAAGGCCCGCAGCGACACGTCGATGACCTCGCGCAGACCGGCGGCGTCCCACTCGGTCTGCAGGTACGGGAAGTTGAACGCCTGGTGCATCTCGTCGGGGCGGACCCACTCGGCGGTGCGCTCGGCCGTCGGCAGCCATGCCTCGGCGGCGAGGGCGCGATCGCCCGGATACTCATCGAGGATCTTGCGCCAGTCGCGGTACACCTCGTGCACCGTGTCCTGGCCCCAGTACGGCACGTTCTCCTCTTCGCCGCCCATCGAGCCCGCTTCGGGATCGGGGAGGTAATCGGGCAGGCCCTCGGCCTTCATGAGGCCGTGCGCGACGTCCACGCGGAAGCCGTCGACACCGCGGTCGAGCCAGAAGCGCAGCACGCGGCGGAACTCGTCGCGCACCACCTCGTTGGACCAGTCGAAGTCGGGCTGCGACGAGTCGAACAGGTGCAGGTACCACTGGCCGGGCGTGCCGTCGGCCTCGACCACGCGCGTCCACGCGGGACCGCCGAACACCGACTCCCAGTTGTTCGGGGGCAGTTCGCCGCTCGTGCCCTTGCCGTCGCGGAACATGTAGCGCGCGCGTTCTGCGCTGCCGGGGGTCGCGGCGAGGGCCTCCTGGAACCACACGTGCTGGTCGGACGAGTGGTTCGGCACCAGATCGACGATGACGCGGATGCCGCGGCCATGCGCTGCCGCGAGCATGTCGTCGAAGTCGCCCAGCGTGCCGAACAGCGGGTCGACGTCGCAGTAGTCGCTGACGTCGTAGCCGGCGTCCTTCTGCGGCGACCGCTGGAACGGGCTCAGCCAGATCGCGTCGATGCCGAGGCTCTGCAGGTCATCGAGGTGCGACGTGATGCCGGGCAGGTCGCCGATGCCGTCCCCCGACGCGTCGGCGAAGGAGCGCGGGTAGATCTGGTAGATCACGGCGGTGCGCCACCACTCGGAGCCCGTGGGCTCTGCGGACGGGAACGGCGCAGCGGTGCGCTCGGCGGTCTCGGCGGAAGTCATCCGGCCAGTGTACTGCAAGCGCTTACACTCCTTGATCGGCGGGTCCCGGCATCCGCTCGCCGTCGGTGATCTGCCGGTCGTCGGGTTTCTCGCGTGCATCGGTCCGCATCTCGGCAGATCCCCGAGACCGAGTGGATGCCGCGACTCGGAGATCTGCCGAACGTCGGGCGTGTCACCCGCAGGCGCCCGAATCCGGGCAGATCCCCGAGTCCGGGGGTCCAGGCCTCGAGCGTAGGGTGAAACGCGTGTCCGAAGCCCTGACCCGCGCCGAATCCCTCATCCGCACGATCCCGGACTACCCCGAGCCGGGCGTGCTGTTCCGCGACATCACGCCGCTGCTGGCGGATGCCTCGGCCCTGCGCACGGTCATCCACGCGATGATCGCACCGTTCGAAGGGTCCTTCGACGTCGTCGCCGGCGTCGAGGCCCGGGGGTTCCTGCTGGCGGGCGCCGCAGCCATGGAGGCGGGCGTCGGCCTGGTGCCGATCCGCAAGGCCGGCAAGCTGCCCCGGCCGGCGGCATCCGTCACGTACGACCTCGAATACGGCACGGCGACCATCGAGGCGCACGACGACATCGCCCCGGGCACCCGCGTGCTGCTGATCGACGACGTGCTGGCCACCGGCGGCACCCTCGTCGCCGCCCACGAGCTCGTAGGCGCACTCGGCGGCGTCGTGGTGGGCACCGCCGTGCTCATGGAGCTCTCCGCTCTGGGCGGGCGCGAGGTCGTCGGCGACGTGCACACGGTCTTCACCGCCTGAACCCGCGAACGGGATGCCGCGACCGCAGGCCGCGTCAGCCCTCGCGTTCGGCATCCGGCGCGATCGGGGTCGCGCCGGTGGCCGGTCCGAAGTGCGGGATCGGCTCGGGACGTTCATCCCGCCCGCGGTGCGGCGCCGGCTCTTCGGCGGATGCGGCCGCCTCGGCCTCGAACTCCACGAGGCGATCGACATGCCCGCCGTGCGCAGGGAAGCGGCGACCGCTGATGGTGTTCACGGCGATCCGCATGGCGAACAGCTTCGCCGTGGGGCTCCACGAGGCCAGACCCCGGACGCCGCTGTCACGGAGCTCGTCGTCGCGGGTCACGCGTTCGGCGCGCCCGCGGATCACGACGCTCCACAGGACGTCGTCCGTCATCCCGTCAACCTCGTAGGCGACGAGCGGGTGCTGCGCGATGTGCAGCAGCTTCGCGTCGCGCGCGGTGCGGATGTAGAGCGAGCCCTCGTACGCCCGATGGTTGACCGGGAAGATGTCGGGCGCGCCGTCCGCGTTGATCACGGCCAGTCGTCCGAGGTCGGCCTGCTGCAGGTACTCCCAGCACGCTGAGGCGGGAAGTCGCTCGACTCCGGGTGTGCGTGCGGCGCGAGAGGAATCGTTCATCGGCGGTCTCCGTTCCCTCACTTCCGTCCTACCTCAGGGTCGCGACGAAGAGAAGAGCGGTCGTGAGACCCCGGGCGTCGTGCACCCCGTCTGCGCAGCCGACCGATGCCGTCCGTCAGACCAGGAGCGTCGCGAGCAGGATCGCGGCGCCGAGGAACGCGCTCCAGCCGCGGACGTGGTTGCCGATCGTCCACTGACGCGCCGTCGCGCGCCACGTGCGCTGGGCCGCGGCGTCGGCGGGCGACAGCTTGTCGACCGCCGTGTTGCGCGGGATGTGGAACGCCGCGGTGATGAAGAAGTGCGCGACGATCAGCACGTCGCCGACCAGGCGCCACGCCGACCCGGCGCCCTGCCACGCGATCAGCTCGGCGACTGCCGACGCGATGGCCACCAGCGCCGAGCCGAGGAACAGCAGCAGGAACACCGGCCCGATGGAGCGGTTGATCTGCTGCATGACCCGCAGGGCTGCGTCGTCGGGCGAGCGCGAGAGGCCCGGCATGACGAGCAGCGAGAAGCCGAAGTACACGCCCGCCATCGCGGCGCCCAGTAGGGCGGCCGCTGCCGCCAGGGTGTCCTGCACGTCCATGTGCGCTCCTTGAGGGGTATCAGGCGCCGAGCACGACGTTGAGGGGCGGCTCGCCGGCGACGAGACGTTCGATCTGGGTCCGCACGAGCTTCGCGACCCGCGGTCGCATGGCGCTGGACGCGCCGCCGACGTGCGGGCTGATGAGCACGCCCGGCAGGCTCCACAGCGGGTGACCCTCGGGGAGGGGCTCGGGCGCCGTCACATCCAGCGCCGCGCGGATGCGGCCCCGTCGCACGTGGTCGACGAGCGCATCGGTGTCGACCAGCGAGCCGCGACCGACGTTGATCACGAGCGCACCGTCGGGCAGGGCGGCCAGGAACGCGTCATCGACGAGGTTCTGCGTGGCTGCGCCGCCGGGCAGCGTCAGGATCACGATCTCGGTGCGGGGGAGCAGCTCGGGCAGCTCGTCGACACCGTGCACGGCGACGCCGTCCTCGTCGCGGGCGCGAGAGGCCACGGCGGTCAGCTCGACCTCGAACGGCGCGAGGCGCGCGGCGACGGCCTTGCCCACTCCGCCGTAGCCGAGCAGCAGCACGCGGCGGTCGGCGAGGCTCTGCGCGAACACCGGCGCCCACCGCCCGGCGGCGGTGTCCACGGCGAACTGGTCGATGTGCCGCTGCGCCGCGACCGCGAGGCCGACAGCGAGTTCTGCGGTGGAGGTCTCGTGCACGGAGGCGGCATTGGCGAATGTCAAGCCTGCGGGCAGGATGTCGGCCACGCCGTCGTATCCGATCGACTGGCCCTGCACGAGCCCCACCTCGACGCCGTCGAGGCGCTCAAGCACGCGCGCCATCGACATGTACGGCGGCACGACGATGTCGAACCGGTCACGCGGGGAGGCGGCATCCATCGGCCAGATCACGAGCTCGACTCCGTCCGGAAGTGGACCAAGATCCGCGGCGAGCTGCTCGGTGGGGACGCTGACGACGAGATTCGGGATGCCGGTGCTCACGCCCTCCACGCTACCGGCGGGGTGCGGGGCCGGTGTCGTCGTGTGACGCTACGCTCGCCTCGAGCGGGGCGCACGGCCCGAGCGGCCCCCGACGGAGGAGGCAGTCGTGGTTCCCGAGATCAACTACTGGGCGGTGCTGCTCGCGACCGCGTCGAGCATGGTCGTCGGCTCGATCTGGTACACGCCGAAGGTGTTCGGCACGCGGTGGGCGAAGCTCGCGAACGTCGACATGGACCGGCCCGCCGCGACGGCGGTGCTGCCCATCGTCACGACGGTCATCGTGAGCTTCGTGACGGCATGGGTGCTCGCCGGCGCGTCGTCGATCGCATGGCACTTCTACGAGGGCAGCTACCTGCTGGGCGCGCTCGGCACCGGCGTCATCCTGTGGGCCGGATTCACGGCGGCGCGCTTCATCACCCACGACGCGTTCGAAGGGCGTCCGTCGTCGCTCACGGTGCTCAACATCGCGCACGAGCTCGTCACGATCGTCATCATGGCGCTGATCATCGGGGTCTGGCCGCCCGCCGGCACCGTCTGACGGCGGTCAGGGCGTTTCGTCTCGCTCGTTCCTCGCTCGCTCAACGACCGGGAGTCCGGGTTTCGGTCGTTGAGCGGAGGGCGCTCTGGCGCCCGAAGACGAAACGCGTTCGACCTCAGGCGGCCGGGGGTTTCGTCTCGCTCGCTCAACGACCGGGAGTCCGGGTTTCGGTCGCTGAGCGGAGGGCGCTCTGGCGCCCGAAGACGAAACGTGTTTCGACCTCAGGCCGCCGAGGCGTTTCGTCTCGCTCGTTCCTCGCTCGCTCAACGGCCGGGAGTCCGGGTTTCGGTCGTTGAGCGGAGGGCGCTCTGGCGCCCGAAGACGAAACGCGTTCGACCTCAGGCCGCCTGGGCGACGACGGCGGCGATCGCCGACGAGAAGAAGCTCAGGCCGTCCACGCCCGAGCGCATCGCCTCCGGGGTGTTCGGGCCGAAGCCGGGCTCGACGGCGTGCTCGGGGTGCGGCATGAGGCCGACGACGTTGCCGCGCTCGTTCGTGATGCCGGCGATGTCGCGGAGCGACCCGTTGGGGTTGACGCCGACGTAGCGGAACGCGACGAGCCCCTCGCCCTCGAGGCGGTCCAGTTCGGACTCGGACGCGATGTAGCCGCCGTCCGCGTTCTTCAGCGGGATCACGATCTCCTGGCCAGACGCGAAGTCGCTCGTCCAGGCGGTGTCGTTGTTCTCGACGCGCAGGCGCTGGTCGCGGCGGATGAACTGCTGGTGGGCGTTGCGGATCAGGCCGCCCGGCAGCAGGTGCGCCTCGACGAGCATCTGGAAGCCGTTGCAGATGCCGAGGACGGGCATGCCCTGGGCCGCGGCATCCTTCACCTCGGCCATGATCGGCGCGAGCGCCGCGATCGCACCCGCACGCAGGTAATCGCCGTAGCTGAAGCCGCCGGGCAGCACGAGTGCGTCGACGCCGTCGAGGTCGTGCGAGCCGTGCCACAGGGCGACGGGCTCGGCGCCGGCGACCTGGATCGCGCGCTGCGCGTCGCGGTCGTCGAGGGAGCCGGGGAAGGTGATGACGCCGATACGGGCGGTCATTGGACGACCTCGATGCCCACGACGTCTTCGATGACCGAGTTCGACAGGATCTCGTCGGCGACGCGCTGTGCCTCGGCGAGCAGTTCGTCGGTGACCTCACCCTCGACGGTCAGTTCGAACCGCTTGCCGATGCGGACTCCGGTGAAGTCCGAGACCCCGAGTCGCGCGAACGCGCCGGCGACGGCCTTCCCCTGGGGGTCCAGCAGTTCGGCCTTGGGCATGACGTCGACGACGATGGTGGGCATGTGACAGCTCCGAGTGTCGCGGGCAGGGGTCTGCTCCAGTCTACGGGCCCCGGCATCCTGTCTCTCCTCCCCTCCCTGGAGCGACTCGTGAACGACTCGTGACACAACCGTGACCGTTTCGTGGGAGCGCTCCCTTGACATTCGTGGGAGCGATCCCATAGCGTTGCCTCCCGGTGGATGGGAACGCTCCCACGACCAGCCGGCACGGCACCCGTCCGAGTCGGTCCTGCAACACAGACAACCCCTGAAAACACAAAGGAGTGACAGTGAACGCACGCGCCTTCCGCAGAAGCGCCGTGGCACTCGCCGCATTCTCGGCCTCGGCCATCGTCCTCGCCGGCTGTGCCAGCGGCAGCGGTGACGACGCCGGCGGCTCGGACGAGCAGATCACGCTGACCGTCGCCACCTTCAACGACTTCGGATACACCAAGGACCTCCTCGCGGAGTACACCAAGGAGCACCCGAACGTGAAGGTCGTCCAGAACAAGGCGGCGACGTCGAACGACGCTCGCGCCAACTACTTCCAGAAGCTCGGCAAGAAGGGCCTCGCCGACGTCGAGGCCATCGAGGTCGACTGGCTTCCCGAGGTCATGAAGTACTCCGACCTGCTCGCTCCGGTTCCGGACGACCTGAAGGACCGCTGGCTCGACTGGAAGACGTCGTCCGCCACCGACGCCGACGGCAACCTCATCGGGTACGGCACCGACATCGGCCCCGAGGCGGTCTGCTACCGCCAGGACCTCTTCGAGGCGGCCGGCCTGCCCAGCGAACCCGCTGACGTCGCCGCGGCGATCGACGGCGACTGGGCGACGTACTTCGCGCTCGGCGACCAGTACACCGCCGCAACGGGCGAGGCGTTCTTCGACTCGGCCGGCAGCACGTACCAGGGCATGATCAACCAGGTCGAGGCCGCCTACGAGGACCCCAAGACCGGTGACATCACGGCCACCGACAACCAGGACGTCAAGGACATCTACGACCAGGTCCTGGCCGCGAGCGCGACGCAGTCCGCACACCTCGGCCAGTGGTCGGACGACTGGTACGCCGGTATGTCGAACGGCGCCTTCGCGACGCTGCTGTGCCCGGGCTGGATGCTCGGCCAGATCACGGGCAACGCGCCCGACACCACCGGCTGGAACATCGCCAACGTGTTCCCCAACGGCGGCGGCAACTGGGGCGGCTCGTTCCTGACCGTTCCCGCCAACGGCGCGCACGTCAAGGAGGCCCAGGAGCTCGCTGACTGGCTGACCGCTCCCGAGCAGCAGATCAAGGCGTTCGAGAACGCCGGCACGTTCCCGAGCCAGGTCGAGGCGCTCGAGTCCGACACGCTGCTCAGCTCGACGAACGAGTACTTCAACAACGCGCCGGTGGGTCAGATCTTCACCGACCGCGCCAATGCGGTCACCGTCTCGCCGTTCAAGGGCCAGTTCTACTTCCAGATCAACGACGCGATGCAGAAGGCTCTGACGCGTGTCGAGGATGGAACGCAGGACGCGAAGACGTCGTGGGACCAGTGGGTCTCCGAAGTCGGCGCGATCGGCTGACGATTCCGGATGCCGGAGGCCGCTGCCGCAGCGGCGGCCCCCGGTACCCCGTCTGAGACCCGGGCGGGGCGGGTTCTGATTGCGACCCGCCTCGTCCGCACCATGTCACCCGCACCCCGGTGCCGGTGCCCACCCGTCCGCTCCGGACCCGAACCGAGGAGCCTTCGTGACCACCACCGTCCCGAGCACGCGATCTCCCAAGCGCATCGGCTTCGGCCACCGGATGAGCGCGTGGGACCTGAAGCTGTCGCCCTACCTCTACATCTCGCCGTTCTTCATCCTCTTCATCGTGGTCGGGCTCTTCCCGATCGGCTACACCGCGGTGATCTCGTTCATGGACTGGGACCTCGTCCGCAACACCGGTGAGTTCATCGGCTGGGGCCAGTACGAGTGGGTCCTCTCGAACCCGAAGTTCTGGATCGCACTGCGCAACACCTTCAGCATCTTCCTGCTGTCGAGCATCCCGCAGCTCATCGCCGCGATCTTCATCGCCGCGATGCTCGACCAGAACATCCGCGCCAAGACGTTCTGGCGCATGGGCGTGCTCATCCCCTACGTGATGGCACCGGTCGCCGTCGCCCTCATCTTCAGCAACATGTTCGGCGACCAGTACGGCATCATCAACACGATGCTGAACCGCATCGGCATCCCCGACATCGCATGGCACTCCAACGCCTTCGCGAGCCACATCGCGATCGCCACGATGGTCAACTTCCGCTGGACCGGGTACAACACCCTCATCCTCCTCGCCGCGATGCAGGCCATCCCGCGCGACTACTACGAGGCGGCCACGGTCGACGGCGCCGGCAAGATCCGGCAGTTCTTCTCGATCACGGTGCCGAGCCTGCGCCCGACCCTCATCTTCGTCATCATCACGTCGACCATCGGCGGCCTGCAGATCTTCGACGAGCCCCGCATGTACGACCAGTACGGCACCGGCGGCGCGAACTCGCAGTGGCTGACGATCAGCCTGTGGCTCTACGACATCGGATGGGGGGAGTGGAACTTCGGCCGGGCCGCGGCGCTCGCCTGGATCCTGTTCCTCATCATCCTGGCGATCGGCATCGTGAACCTGTTCGTGTCCCAGGGCCTCATCCGCGACGAGGGCGGGCGCGGTCAGCTGACCCGCAAGCAGCGGCGTGCGGCGGTCCGCGCGGCGCGCGCATCGGTCGCCGCCGAAGCGCACGGCACCCCCGGCACCTCGTCCGCCAGCGCCCAGAAGGAGACCGTGCGATGAGCGCGACGACCTCGATGCCCCTGCATCTCGACGACTCCGAAATCCCCACGGAAGAGCGCCGTCCGCGCCGCCGCCGCCGCGGCATCGCAGTCGACCGTCCCGGGTGGTTCGTGTACACGGCCCTCGGCTTCGTGCTGCTGGCGTCGCTGCTGCCGTACTACTGGTCGCTGCTGATCGGCTCGGGAGACTCCTCGACGATCCGCGACACCAACATGTCGTGGATCCCCGGCGGCAACTTCTTCGCGAACGCCGCCGCAGTGGTCAACAACGAGGCCGTCAACTTCTGGACGGCCCTGTGGAACTCGATCTGGAGCTCGGCCGTCATCGCGCTGTCGGTCGTGTTCTTCTCGACCCTGGCCGGCTGGGCGTTCGCGAAGCTGCGCTTCAAGGGCGGCAACATCCTGCTGATCTTCGTGATCGCGACGATGGCGGTGCCCACGCAGCTCGGCGTCGTGCCGCTGTACATCCTGTTCGCCGATCTCGGCTGGACGGGACAGATCGGTGCGATCATCGTGCCCGCGCTCGTCACCGCGTTCGGCGTGTTCTGGATGACGCAGTACCTGCGCCAGACGGTGCCTGACGAGCTCATCGAGGCGGCCCGCGTCGACGGCGCGAACTCGTTCCGGACGTTCCTGACGGTGGGTCTGCCTGCCGCGCGTCCCGCGGCCGCGATGCTGGCCCTGTTCACCTTCGTGACGGCCTGGAACAACTTCTTCTGGCCGTTCATCGTGCTCGACCCGCAGAACCCGACGCTCCCCGTGGCGCTGCAGCTGCTGCAGTCCAACTACTTCGTCGACTACTCGGTCGTGCTCGCCGGCGTGCTCCTGGCCACGATCCCGCTCCTGATCCTGTTCGCCTTCGCCGGCAAGCAGCTGGTCAGCGGCATCATGGCCGGTGCGGTCAAGGGCTAGGGCTACCGCCCCCGCCCGGCCCCCGGCATCCTGAAATCCAGACGCTTCTTCCAGAGAGGACCCTCCCCTCATGACGACCGCGATCTCGCGCGCCTTCCCGTCGGACTTCCTGTTCGGCGCCGCGACCGCTGCCTTCCAGATCGAAGGCGCCGCCCACGAGGACGGCCGCCGCGACTCCATCTGGGACGCGTTCTGCCGCGTGCCGGGCGCCGTCATCAACGCCGACAACGGCGACGTGGCCTGCGAGCACTACCACCGCTACCCCGCCGACGTCGCGCTCATGAAGGACCTCGGGCTGCAGACGTACCGCTTCTCGACGTCGTGGTCGCGGGTGCGACCGGATGGCGGTGCGGTCAACGCGCAGGGCCTCGACTTCTACAAGCGACTGGTCGACGAGCTGCTCGGCGCCGACATCCTGCCGTGGCTGACGCTGTACCACTGGGATCTGCCGCAGGCGCTGCAGGAGCAGGGTGGCTGGGCGAACCGCGACACCGCCGACAAGTTCACCGAGTACGCGCTGACGATGCACGATGCGCTGGGCGACCGGGTGAACGTGTGGACGACGCTCAACGAGCCGTGGTGCTCGTCCTTCCTGAGCTACACCGCGGGGCTGCACGCGCCGGGGCACTACAGCGTCGAGGAGGGCGTGCTCGCCGCGCATCACCTGCTGCTGGGTCACGGCCAGACGGTGCGCGAGCTGCGTGCGCGCGACGAGTCGCTCAAGCTCGGCATCACGCTGAACCTGACGGTCGCCGAGCCGGTCGACGCGAACGATCCGGCCGACCTCGACGCCGCGCGACGCATCGACGGCCAGTTCAACCGCTGGTTCCTCGACCCGATCTTCCGCGGGCAGTACCCGGCCGACATCGTCGAAGACATCCGGGAGGTGGATGCCTCTGCCGTCGCCGCGTGGGAGGCCGCGGTCCGCCCCGGCGACCTCGAGGCGATCTCGACCCCGATCGACACGCTCGGCGTGAACTACTACCACGGCGAGTATGTCGGCGGCCACGAGCCGGTGAACCCGCCGATCGGCGGCGACGCGCCGACCGACCGCCCGGGCGGTTCGCCGTTCCCGTCGCACGAGGGCATCTTCTGGCACGAGCGGGGCCTGCCTCGCACGCCGATGCAGTGGGAGGTGCAGCCCGAGGGACTCACCGAACTGCTGCAGCGCGTGTGGGACGAGTACGCCCAGCCCGCCGGCACGGTGCTGTATGTCACCGAGAACGGCGCCGCGTATGACGACGAGCTCGTCGTCGACGACGGTGAGAAGCGGGTGCACGACGCCGATCGCGTCGAGTTCCTGCGCGGCCACCTGGGAGCGATCCTGGATGCCGCCGACGCCGGCGTCGACGTGCGCGGCTACTTCTACTGGTCGCTGCTGGACAACTTCGAGTGGGCGTGGGGCTACGAGAAGCGGTTCGGCATCGTGCGGGTCGACTACGACACGCAGGAGCGCACGCCGAAGGACAGCGCACGGGAATATCGCCGCATCATCGGCGCTCGCGCTCTGGACGTGGCCGCCGCAGACACGGCGGCGACCGCGTCTTAGCGCGACTGGCCGTAGATTCGGACCGTAGGGTCGGCAAGGGAGGGACAGCGATGAGCACCGATGTCGCGCGTCAGACGGTGACGATCGAGGAGGTCGCCGCCGCGGCCGGCGTCTCGCGCTCGACCGTGTCGCGCGTGGTCAACGGCTCGACGGCGGTCAGCCCCGAGGCGCTCGAGGCGGTCACGCGAGCGATCGCCGAGCTCAACTACGTGCCCAACCGCGCGGCGCGCTCGCTCGCGAGCCAGAAGACGCACGCGGTGGCGCTGATCGTTCCCGAAGACACCACGCGGTTCTTCGGAGACCCGTTCTTCGCGGCGATCGTGTCGGGCATCAACTCGCGGCTGAGCCGTTCGGACTACGTGCTCAACCTGTTCATCGCGAGCGACGACCCGGGCGACAAGACGACGTCGTACGTGCGCTCGGGCGCGGTGGACGGCGCGATCGTCGTGTCGCATCACACCAGCGACACGTTCATCGACCGCATCGCGAGCGTCGTGCCGGTGGTGTACGGCGGTCGCCCGGTGCGCGAGCGCGAGCGCGACTACTACGTCGACGTCGACAACGCGCGGGGCGCGTACGACGCGACGGTGTACCTGATCGAGAACGGCCGCAGCCGCGTCGCGACCATCACCGGCCCGCACGATATGCCCGCCGGCGTGGACCGGCTGCGCGGCTACCGCGATGCGCTGAAGGCGTTCGGACTCGAAGAGGCGGGCGTCGAGGACGGCAACTTCACGGCCGACGGCGGCGCGGAGGCGATGCGTCGCATGCTGGAGTCGGGCGTCCGGCCCGACGCGGTGTTCGTCGCGAGCGACCTCATGGCCCGCGGCGTGCTCACCGTGCTGGCCGCGTCCGGCCTGCGCGTGCCGCTGGACGTCGCGGTCATCGGCTTCGACGACTCCCCGGTCGCCACGTCGGTCACCCCGCCGTTGACGACGGTCCGCCAGCCGTCGTTCGCGCAGGGTGAGCGCATGGCGACGGTGCTGCTCGACATCCTCGCCGGCCGGCACCCGCGCCACGTCACGATCCTCGAGACCGAGCTCGTCATCCGCGACTCGGTCTGACCCGATCGCCTGCCGGCGGTGCCGATCGCCGGCCGGGTGGTCGTCAGCCGCGACCGGGAACCGTCGCGTGCAGCAGGTTGCGCCACGGGTCGTCGAACGACACGGTCCGTCCGTCGTCGCGCACCTCGAACCCGTGGTGGCGCAGACGCTCCGACAGCTCGCCCAGCGTGTCGGCATCGGGAAGATCGAGGTCGACACGTCCCAGGCCGAGGGCCGGCATCCGGGGTCCGGCGCCGCGCGAGTTCCACACGTTCATCGCCATGTGGTGGTGATAGCCGCCCGCGCTGACGAACAGCGCCTGACCGCCCAGCGCCGCGGTCTGGTCGAAGCCGATCGCGTCGACATAGAACGCGTGCGCCGTCTCGACATCGCCGACCGAGAGGTGGACGTGCCCCACGGATGCCGCATCCTGGGCGGTCCCGCCGCCCGCAGCGCTCTCGGTGAGGTGCTCGCGCAGGAAGGTGTTGGGGTCGAGGTACAGCGTCGCCATCTCGATGGAGCCGTGGGTCCACGACCATTCGGTGCGCGTGCGGTCCCAGTACAGCTCGACGCCGTTGCCCTCGGGGTCGGTGAGGTAGAACGCCTGGCTGACCAGGTGATCGGCCGAGCCGGTGAAGGTCTGGGGAGCCTGCGTCGCGACGCTGTAGAGCGCGGCGGCCAGGGCCTCCTGCGTCTCGAAGAGGATCGCGGTGTGGAACAGCCCCGCCGCCCCCGCCATGGCGTGCCGCAGGCCCGGCTCGTGCTGCAGGACGACGATCGGCCCGGCGGCGCGGCCGAGCACGACCCGGTCGCCGTCCGCCGCGAGAACCTGCAGCGTGATGACGTCGCGGTAGAACGCGGTCATGCCGTCGAGGTCGCCGACGAGCAGCGTGACGGCACCCATCGCGGTGTCGGGGGCGAGTCGGTCGGCTAGTGCATTCACGCGAATGAGAACCGCCGGCATCCGATGTTCATTCCCGCTCGTGACGACGCGGAGGGGGCCGATCTCGTCGCTTCCGGCGGCGGTCACGACGTGTGCGGCCCCCTCTGCGGAGGGGGCCGCGAGTCGATGGGGCCGCAAACGTCGCGTCGCACGGTGGATGCGACACGATGGGCCCCTTACACGTGCACGGGCCGGCGTGCAGAAGAGTGGATGCCGCCACCCCGGCATCGGCGTGAGCCCGGGTGGCGGCATCCATCGTCTGGATTATTGCGGGTCGCCGCCGAGCTGGCCGACGGCGGGGATGGGGCCGCCGTCGTCGGCGCCGGTCTTGCGCCAGCGGGCGATGAAGTTGCCCAGGTGGTAGATCAGCAGGGCCGCGGCGGCGCCGATCACGATGGCGCCGAGCTGGAAGTCGCCCCACTGCATCGTGAAGCCGGCGATCGCGATCACCAGCGCGACGGCACCCGTGTACTGGTTGACGGGTCGCGAGAAGTCCACGCGGTTGTCGACCCAGATCTTGATGCCGATGATGCCGATGAGGCCGTACAGTGCGGTGGTCACGCCGCCCAGCACGCCGGCGGGGATCGAGTTGAACACCGCGCCGACGACCGGTGACAGCGACAGCAGGATCGCGAACAGGCCGGCCACCCAGTACGCCGCGGTCGAGTACACGCGGGTGGCCGCCATGACGCCGATGTTCTCGCCGTAGGTCGTGGTGCCCGAGCCGCCGAACGTTCCGGCGAGCACGGTCGCGGCGCCGTCGGCGATGAGCGCGCGGCCGGTGTACTTGTTGACAGACGCGTCCGTCATGGTCGCGACCCCGCGCACGTGGCCGACGTTCTCGGCGATGAGCACGAGCACGACGGGCAGGAACATCGCGATGACGCTCCACGTGCCGGGCGACCCGAAGTCGGCGATGTGGAACGTCGGCAGGCCGACCCACTGGCCGTCGGCGACGAGCTTGTTCACCGCCGTGAAGTCCACCTCACCGGCGATGAGCGCCGCGATGTAGCCGATGATCACGCCGAGGAAGATCGAGATGCGCCCGAGGAACCCGCGGAACAGCACGCTGCACAGGATCACGGCGACGAGCGTGATCGTGGCCGTGACCGGCGCCTGCTGGTAGCTGCTCCACGCGACCGGCGCCAGGTTGAAGCCGATGAGCGCCACGATCGCGCCCGCGACCACCGGCGGCATGAGCCTCTCGATCCAGCCGAGCCCGGCGAACTGGACGATGAACCCGACCGCTGCCAGCAGCACACCGACCGCGACGATGCCGGCCAGGGCCGAGCCCATGCCCTGCGAGGCGGTGGCCGCCGTCACGGGAGCGATGAACGCGAACGACGACCCTAGGTAGCTGGGGAGCCGGTTCTTCGTGACCAGGAGGAACAGCAGCGTGCCGATGCCCGAGAACAGCAGCGTCGTCGACACCGGGAAGCCGGTCAGGATCGGCACGAGGAACGTCGCGCCGAACATCGCGATGACGTGCTGCGCGCCGATGGCGATCGTCGCGGGCCAGTTCAGGCGTTCTTCGGGTCTGACGACCTGGCCCGGTTCGACGGTCCGGCCGTTGCCATGCAGGGTCCACAGGGGCATGAGCGCTCCTTCGTGCTCGGGTTTGTGCTCGCCTCACCCTAGCGGCGCGCTCGAGCGCTGATCGGTCCCTCCCCGCTCGTTGCGCGAGCGAGGAACGAGCGAGACGAAACGCGTCGGCCGCCGGGCGACCTCGCGCGAGACCGCGTGTCGTCTTCGGGCCCCAGAGCGCCCTCCGCTCAGCGGCCGGGTGTCGAGGTCAGCAGCTCCAGCAGCTCGCGGTAGCGGGCTGCGGTGCGCTCGACGATGTCGGCGGGCAGCGACGGAGGTTCTCCCTCGCGCGGCGGGGCCCAGTTGGCCGCGAGCCAGTTGCGCACGATCTGCTTGTCGAAGCTCGCCATGCGCTCTTCGGGGGTGGTGCCCTCCGCCCAGGCTGCGGCATCCCAGTAGCGTGACGAGTCGCTCGTGAGCACCTCGTCGGCAAGCGTCAGCACGCCGTTCTCGTCGAGCCCGAACTCGAACTTCGTGTCGGCGAGGATCACGCCGTGCGCCTCGGCGGTGCTCGCCGCGCGCGCGTAGATCTCCAGCGACAGGTCGCGCAGCTCGGCGGCGCGCTCGGCGCCGACCAGCTCGACGGTGCGCTCGTACGAGATGTTCTCGTCGTGCTCGCCCATCGGCGCCTTGTACGCGGGCGTGTAGATCGGCTCGGGCAGCCGGTCGCCGTTGCGCAGCCCCTTCGGGAGAGGGATGCCGCACACCGTGCCGCCGGCCTGGTACTCCGCCCAGCCCGATCCGGTGAGGTACCCACGGACGACGCACTCGATGGGCTGCATGTCGAGGCTCTTGACGACCATCGCGCGCCCGACGACGGCATCCGGGATCAGGCTCTGCAGGTCGTCGGACGTGTTGGCCTCGCCGTCGGCGCCGAGCCCGAGCGTGTGCGAGGCGACGAGATGATTCGGGATGCCGCGCCCCCCGTCGGCGCCGGCGAGCTGGTCGAACCACCACAGGCTGAGGGTGGTGAGCAGCTCGCCCTTGCCCGGGATCCCGGGCGAGAGCACGTGGTCGAACGCGCTGACCCGATCGCTCGCGACCACGAGCAGGCGTTCGGGGCGACCGCCGGACTCGGTCCCTGAGCCTGTCGAGGGGTCGCCGGGCACGTACAGGTCGCGGACCTTTCCGGAATAGGCGTGGCGCCAGCCGGCGAGTTCGGTCGAGGGGGAGTTAGCCGTCACCCGACCATTATCCCCACGCCCTGATCGGCCTCGCCCGGGTGCGACCGAGATTGTGCGATGGACGGAGTCCGATGTATAGTCCACGTGGACTAATCGGGATGGAGTGATCGTGAAAGACGATGTGGCGCGCCTGACCCCACTCGGGGTGATGGCGCTCGCGCTGCTCGCCGAAGGCGACATGCATCCGTACGAGATGATCCGATTGATGCACATCCGCCGGGATGACCGTCTGGTGGCGATCACCAACGGCACCGTCTACCACACCGTCGCCCGCCTCGAACGGGCCGGACTCCTGGCCGAGGTGGGAGTGGACCGCGAGGGCAACCGCCCGGAGCGCACCACGTACAGGCAGACGGACGCGGGAGCCGCGGCCGTCGTCGAATGGGTGCGGCGCGAACTGCCCCATGTCGACAGGCCGGCCGAATTCCGCGTCGCGCTCGCCGAGGCCCACGAGCTCGACCGCGACGAGGTCGTCGAGCTGCTCCGTGCACGCCGGGAGGCGCTCGCCGAGAAGCTCGAAGAGGTGACCAACGGCCGTGCCGGTGCGCTGCTCAAGGGTGTGCCCGAGCAGTACCTCGTCGAGATCGGACGCGACGAGGCGCTGCTGCGCGCCGAGCTCGACTGGATGGATGCGACCATCCCGCGCATCGCCGATCCCGAATTCCCGTGGGGTCCCGAAAGGACCCACTCGGACCGCTACCTCGCCCAGAGAAAGGCTGCACGCCAGTGACAATCCCGAACACCCCGGACTCCGCCCGCACAGCGGCCGCGGCATCCAGCGCCGCGCACCCGCCCACCGGCGCCTACGCCGCCGGGCACAAGCCACGCAGCCCCTGGCCGGCGCTGTGGGCCCTCGTCATCGGGTTCTTCATGATCCTCGTGGACACCACGATCGTGTCGGTGGCGAACCCCGCCATCAAGGCCGCGCTCGACCCCGACACCAACAACCTCGACAACGTCGTATGGGTCACCTCGGCCTACCTGCTCGCGTACGCGGTGCCGCTGCTGATCACCGGGCGCCTCGGCGACCGGTTCGGCCCGAAGAACATCTACCTCATCGGCCTGACGATCTTCACCCTCGCGTCGCTGTGGTGCGGGCTGTCGGGCACGCTCGAGATGCTCATCGTCGCGCGCGCCGTGCAGGGTCTCGGTGCCGCGCTCATGACGCCGCAGACGATGGCCGTCATCACCCGCACCTTCCCGCCGAATCGCCGCGGTGCGGCGATGGGGCTGTGGGGTGCGACGGCCGGCGTCGCGACGCTCGTCGGGCCGCTGGCCGGCGGCCTGCTCGTCGACGGCTTCGGCTGGGAGTGGATCTTCTTCATCAACATCCCGGTCGGGGTCATCGCGTTCGTGCTGGCGTGGGTCCTCGTGCCCAAGCTGGAGACCCACCCGCACCGCTTCGACATCGTCGGCGTGCTGCTGAGCGCGCTCGGCTTGTTCCTCATCGTCTTCGGCCTGCAGGAGGGTGAGAAGTACGACTGGGCTCCGTGGGTGTGGGCGATGATCATCGCGGGTGTCCTCGTGATGGCGCTGTTCGTCTGGACGCAGGCGCGCACCAAGAACGAGCCGCTCGTGCCGCTGCCGCTGTTCCGCGACCGCAACTTCTCGGTGTCGAACCTCGCCATCTCGATGGTGGGCTTCACCGTGACGAGCATGTCGCTGCCGCTGATGTTCTTCATCCAGCTCGCCCGAGGCCTCACCCCCACCGAGTCGGCGCTGCTGCTCATCCCGATGGCGGTGCTGTCGGGCGTGCTCGCGCCGTTCGCCGGAAAGCTGCTCGACCGCACCGACCCGCGCTTCCTGCTGGTGCCCGGCCTGCTCATGGTCGCCGGCTCCCTGTTCTGGTACTCGTCGCTCATGAACGTCGACGTGCCGATCTGGATGTACCTGCTGCCCTCGGCGCTCATGGGTATCGGCAACGCCGGCATGTGGGGTCCGCTCGCGACGACCGCCACCCGCAACCTGCCGCCGCGGCAGGCGGGCGCCGGCGCCGGCATCTACAACACGACGCGCACCATCGGCTCGGTCATCGGGTCGGCGTCGATCGCCGCGTTCATGCAGGCCCGCCTGGAGGCGAACCTGCCCGGTGCGTCCGATGCGTCGGGCGGATTCGGTGGGGGCACCCTCCCGCCGTTCGTGATCGACGGCTTCTCGCAGGCCATGGCGCAGGCGATCCTGCTGCCGGCCGCGGTCATGCTCGCCGGAGTCGTGGTCGTGCTGTTCCTGCAGCGGCCGAAGCTGTCGTCCGCCGAGGACTGGCAGGCCGGCCACGCCGCGGCGCCCGCGGCCGAGTAGCGGCAGCCCGATTCCGCTCGCCTGTCACGAAGTGCTGCCTGCGCCGACACTTCGTGACAGGGGAGCGGATTTCGTGGATGCCGCATCCCACGCGCGTAGCCCTGTTCGAGCAGCCTTGTCAAGAGGTTGGCGTGCGGCGCGGCATCCGCTCATTCTGTAGTCATGACCGCACTCGCAGTGATCCTGCTCATCGTCGGAATCGTGCTGCTGCTGCTCGGCGTGTTCGTCGAGGCGGCCAAGTTCCTGCTGTGGATCGGCCTGGTGATCATCATCATCGCGATCATCGCCTGGCTGATGCGCTTCATCCGACGCCAGACCTGACCCCCATCCGGGCCCGGACCCCACCCGGGCCTGGATACCGCTCCGGGCTTGGACCCCCAGCCTCGCCGGGAGCACCCCATGAGACCGCATCCGGGCTGAGCATCCCCAGAACAGCATCAGCCCGGATGCGGTCCTCCTTGTCAGAGCGCGGAGTCAGAGGCCTTCGGCGACACGAGCGGCGATGTCGGTGCGGTGCTGCCCGCCCTCCAGGCCGATCTCGCCGAGCGCGCGGTAGACGCGATCCCGAGCCTGCGCGAACGTCGTCGCGACCCCCACGACGTTGAGCACACGGCCTCCGGTCGCCACGAGGCCCCCGTCGGTCTCAGCAGTCGCGGCGTGCGCGAGGTGCACGCCCTCGACGGTCTCGGCCGCCCGCAACCCGGTGAGGGCGCGGCCGGTGAGCGGCGCCTCGGGGTAACCCTCGCTTGCGAGCACCACTGTCACGGCCACGTCGGCGGCGAACGCCGGTCGCGGCTGGTCCTCGAGGTGACCCGAGGCGGCCGCCAGCAGCAGCTCCGAGAGCGGGTCGATGAGCCGTGGCAGCACGACCTGGGTCTCGGGGTCGCCGAAACGCGCGTTGAACTCGATGACCTTGACGCCGGCGTCGGTGAGGATGAGTCCCGCGTACAGCAGGCCGATGAACGGCGTGCCCTCGGCGTCCAGCTGGCGGATGACCGGCTCGGCGACCTCGCGCGTGACGAGGTCGACGAACTCCGCCTCGCTGCCGAACTTCCCGTCCAGCCACGGCAGCGGCGAGTACGCGCCCATGCCGCCGGTGTTGGGACCCTCGTCGCCGTCGCGCAGACGCTTGTAGTCCTGCGCGGGGCTGAGGGGAAGCACGTGGTCGCCGTCGCTGAGGAAGAACAGCGACACCTCAGGGCCCGCGAGGAACTCCTCGACGAGCACCGGGCCTGACGGCAGGTACGCGTCGGCGTGCGCGAGAGCGGCATCGCGGTCGGACGTCACGATGACGCCCTTGCCCGCGGCCAGGCCGTCGGCCTTGACGACGTGCGGGGCCCCGAGCTCGTCGAACGCGGCCTCGACCTCGGCCCGGTTCGCGGCGCGCACGGCGCGGCCGGTGGGCACGCCCGCGGCATCCATGATCCGCTTGGCGAACGCCTTCGACCCCTCCAGCTGCGCGGCCATCCGGCTGGGGCCGAACACGGGGATGCCGCGCTCGCGGACCTCGTCGGCCACCCCTGCGACGAGCGGGGCCTCGGGGCCGATGATGACCAGGTCGACGCCGTTCTCGTTGGCGAAGTTCGTGACGGCGCCGGGGTCGTTCGCGTCGAGGGCGACCAGCTGCGCGTCCTGCCCGATCCCGGCGTTGCCGGGGGCGGCGAAGATCTCGTGCTCGGCCTCCTCCGACCGCAGCGCCAGGATGATGGCGTGCTCGCGCGCGCCCGAACCGAGGACCAGGATCTTCACCCGATCAGCCTACCGGCGGGTGCCCGCGGGGTTTCGAGGCGATTCCTTTCGGCGCGCGGCCGCGTCTGTACAGGCATGACCATCGAGCGCCTTCTCACCCAAACACCGGCTCCGCCCTGTGGGGGGCCAGTAACCTACCAACATGCCTGGCCTAGGTCTCATTTTCCAAGTCATCGTCCCAACGCTGAACCTGGTGGCGCTCGTGTGGATCCTCATCGAGGTCCGCGGCGTACGCCGCGCACTCTCGTCTAGGACGCAACCGAAGGACTCCACGTCATCGCAGCCGTAACTCGTTCTCGGTAGAAGCGAAGGCAATGCCCCGGCTGATCGTCAGCCGGGGCATTGTTCTGTCTGGCGGTGGTGTATCGCAAGTGCCTGGGCGTCGCCCCACCGCGCACAGACGGTGGCCGAACGGCTCAGGATGAGTAGCCTGCGTGATGGCGCCCGCGCGTACGGTGGAGGGGTGGCCACGCGAAGGATCTCGACCGACGACGGCCGCGCCGCACTGAGCGCGGTCGCGGCGGCGGTGGCGGCATCCGTTCCACCGTCCCGCACCGACAACGCGACGGCGGTGCGCTACCTGTTGCAGTTGCTGGTCGAGAAGGCGCCGGGCAACTCGGTCGAGGTGCGCGTGCCGCCGTTCGGCGCGGTGCAGGTGGTCGAGGGGCCGCGGCACACGCGCGGCACCCCGCCGAACGTGGTCGAGACCGATCCGGCGACGTGGATCGCGCTCGCGACAGGCGCGGAGGAGTGGGTGGATGCCGCAAGCGCGGGCCGTATCAGCGCCTCCGGCACGCGCGCCGACATCGCGCATCTGCTGCCGCTGCGGCCCTGACCCGGCGCGGACCGGGTAGACGAGTGGGACAATGGACACATGCCCGAGCACAGCCAGGACCGCATCGAGACCGTGCGCGTGCGCCGCGCGCCGAAGATCTCGGTGTTCCTGATCCTCGGCGCCGCGGTCGGCGTCTTCGTCGCGATGATCCTCACGTTCGCGTTCAACGGCACCGCCGAGGCGAGCCCCAACACCGGCATGGAGTACTCGCAGGGCCAGGTGTTCGGCTTCCTCGTGCTGATCTGCGCGCCCGTCGGTCTCGTGCTGGCCGGCATCCTCGCGCTCGTCCTCGACCGTCGCTCGCGGCGTCACACGCACGAGATCGCGGTCGATCACGAATCTGTGCACGTCGACCCCGAGCCCGGCACGAACGGCGACGGCCCCGGGCACTGACCCTAGGGCCCTACCTACGCGAGCTCGGCGATGATCGGGTGGATCGCGGCGTCGAACGCCGCGACGTCGCCGCGCAGTCCGTCGGTGACGGCGATCGTGAGCGCGCCGATCCACCACACGCCGCGCTGATTGAGCGGCAGCACCTGCACGTTCAGCTCGAACGCGTGTGCGCGGCGCCCGACCTGCCGCTCGTGCTCGGCGATCGCACCGGCGTACGCCCGGTAGCTCGTGCCCGTGCTGTGCGACGCCTCCTTGCGGTACCGCTCATGGGTCGACTGCGCGAACGCGAGAGCCTCCGCCGCGTGCGGCACGACGGCGGCGCGCAGCGCATCGGCACCCCCACTGGGCAGCGCCAGCGACATGCCGAACTCGTCCACCAGCTCGAGCGGCACCGCCGATGGATGTGCCTGCGGCTCGACCGTCATCTCCCAGTACGACTGCCACTGCTCTTCGAGCGCCTCCTGGGCCTGGGCGCTGCGGTCGTTCGCCCGCGCCGGGATGCCACGCAGATGCGGCAGTTCCTCCGGCGAACGGATGCCCAGCACCTGGCGCAGATAGAGCGCAAGAAGTATCGGCTGACCGGCGTCTTCGCGGATCAGCCACTCCGGAGCACCGGCGCCTCCCATACCCCTCATTCTAGGTCCGCGCCGCCGCTTCCTGGCGGGTTTGAGCGGGTCCGCGGCGTCCGGATGTGGATGCCGCCACCCCCGGCTCCCGCGGCGGCCCGGGCGTCGCGGGCCGCAAGCGGCGACCCGGGCGTCGCGGCCCACCGGCGGCTCCCGTGGCGACCAGCGCGCGGCGGTCCGCCCGCGGCGGGCCGACGGATGGACATCCGGCGTCCGCTCAGGCAGGCCGCCGGTAGGCTGGAGGCGTGGCCTCATCCGATCGCGATGCCCCCTCCCGCCCCCAGCCCCCCGTGAACCCGTACGCGGCGGCCGGCGTCGACACCGCCGCCGGCGACCTCGCCGTCGAGCTGATGAAGTCGGCCGTGCGCCGCACCCACGGTCCCGAGGTGCTCGGCGGAGTCGGCGGCTTCGCCGGACTCTTCGACGCGACGGCGTTCAAGGCCTACGACAAGCCGCTGCTGGCGACCAGCACCGACGGCGTCGGCACGAAGGTCGCGATCGCACAGGCGATCGACAAGCACGACACGATCGGGCAGGACCTCGTCGGCATGGTCGTCGACGACATCGTCGTGGTCGGGGCGAAGCCGCTGTTCATGACCGACTACATCGCGTGCGGCAAGGTCTTCCCCGAGCGCATCGCCGACATCGTCCGCGGCATCGCCGACGGCTGCGCGGCCACCGGCACCGCCCTCGTCGGCGGCGAGACGGCGGAGCACCCCGGCCTGCTCGGCGTCAACGACTACGACGTCGCGGGCGCCGCGACCGGCATCGTCGAGGCGTCCCGCGTCCTGGGCGCCGAGCGCGTGCGCGACGGCGACGTGGTCCTCGCCCTGGCATCGAGCGGTCTCCACTCGAACGGCTACTCGCTGGTGCGGCACATCGTCGCCGGCTCCGGCATCCAGTACGGCGACAACGCCGCCGACTTCGGCACGACGTGGGGCGAGGCCCTGCTCGAGCCGACGCGCCTGTACACCCTGCCGCTGCTGCGGCTCATCGCTCAGACCGGCGATGCAGTGCATTCGCTCAGCCACGTCACCGGCGGCGGCATCGCCGCCAACCTCGCGCGTGTGCTCCCGCAGGGCACGTGGGTCGAGGTCGACCGCTCGACGTGGTCGCCGTCCCCGGTGTTCCGTGTCCTCGCCGACCTCGGCGGCCTCGACCTCGACGCGACGGAGGGCACCTGGAACCTCGGCATCGGCTTCCTGGCAGTCGTGTCGCCCGAGAAGGCGGAGGCCGCGGCATCCGCGCTCTCCGGCGAAGGGATCGCGACCTGGCAGGTGGGCGTCGTGCGGGGCGGCGAACGCCCGGCCGGCGAGCACTGGGAACAGGGCGCCAAGGGCGTCGACGGCGGCGCGGTGCGCCTCGTCGGTGCCTACGCAGACCACGCGGCTCACTGAGCCCGCACCGAACGAACAAGAGCAGGCAACACCCATGTGCGGAATCGTCGGGATGGTGGGCCGTGGGCCCGTCAACCAGGAGATCTACGACTCCCTTCTCCTCCTCCAGCACCGGGGACAGGACTCCACCGGCATCGCGACCGCCGAGGGCAACGGCGTCGTGCACATGCACAAGGTGAAGGGGCAGGTGCGCGAGTCGTTCCGCACGCGCGACATGCGCGCGCTGCCCGGCGAGATCGGCCTCGGCCATGTGCGCTACGCCACCAAGGGCACCGCCTCGAACGAGGAGGAGGCGCAGCCGTTCTACGTCAACGCCCCCTACGGCATCGTGCTCGTGCACAACGGCAACCTCACCAACACGCGTGAGCTGACGGACGAGCTGTTCCACAAGGACCGCCGCCACCTCAACACGAGCTCCGACACCGAGCTGCTCGTGAACGTGCTGGCCAACGAGCTGCAGTCCTCGATCTCGGGCCTCGAGCTCGACCCCGAGCAGGTGTTCCAGGCCGTCACGCGCGTACACGAACGCGTCGAAGGCTCATACGCGGCCATCGCGCTGATCGCCGGCTACGGTCTGCTCGCCTTCCGCGACCCGTTCGGCATCCGCCCGCTCATCCTCGGCACCCGCAAGAACGTCGACGGGCACTACGAGTGGGTCGTCACGAGCGAGTCACTGGTGCTCGAGAACGGCGAGTTCGAGATCGTGCGCGACGTCGAGCCCGGTGAGGCGGTCTTCGTCGATCTCGACGGAAAACTGCACACGCGGCAGTGTGCCACCGACCCGAAGCTGATCCCCTGCTCGTTCGAGTACGTCTACCTCGCGCGTCCTGACTCGGTGATGAACGGCATCTCGGTCTACGAGGCGCGTCTGCGCATGGGCGAGCGCCTGGCCGACACCATCGCGAAGTACACGCCGCCCGAGGCGATCGACGTCGTCATGCCGATCCCCGACTCGTCGCGTCCCGCGGCGATGCAGGTGGCACGCAAGCTCGGCGTCGAGTACCGCGAGGGCTTCTACAAGAACCGCTACGTCGGCCGCACGTTCATCATGCCGGGGCAGGCGGCGCGCAAGCGCAGCGTGCGCCAGAAGCTCAACGCGATGTCGAGCGAGTTCAAGGGCAAGAACGTGCTGCTCATCGACGACTCGATCGTGCGTGGCACGACCTCGAAAGAGATCATCCAGATGGCTCGGGATGCCGGCGCCAAGAGCGTCACGTTCGCCTCGGCCGCGCCGCCCGTGCGCTACCCGCACGTGTACGGCATCAACATGCCGTCACGTCACGAGCTCGTCGCGCACGGCCGGACGATCCCCGAGATCGCCGAGGAGCTGGGCGCCGACTTCGTCGTGTACCAGGAGGTCGAAGATCTCAAGGCCGCGATCCTGGAGGGCTCAGACGTGGACGACCTCGACATGAGCTGCTTCGACGGCCGCTACGTCACCGGCACCGTCAGCGACGAGTACCTGGCCTGGGTCGAGGGCTCGCAGGAGTCCTGACGCGAACCGTGCGCCGAGACTCGGGGATCTGCCCAGTCTCGGAGGCATCGGCCCCAAGCATCCGAGTTTCGCCGGATCGCCGTGACTCGGCAGCAGGTGGTGGTTGCCGGGACTCGGGGATCTGCCCAGTCTCGGAGGCATCGGCTCGAAGAATCCGAGTTTCGCCGGATCGCCGAGTCTCGGCAGCAGCGGCCCGCGGCGTCCCCCCGGAGACCGCGGGCCGCTGCGTTCGTCAGGCCGTGACCTTCGCGCCCTCGAGCACCTCGAGGAACGCCTTCATCCAGGTGCCGTTGTCGGGCCATGCCCGGGCCGAGACGAGGTTGCCGTCGACGACCCCGCCGCCGTTCTCGAACACGCCGCCGGCCAGTTCGACGTCGATCGCCAGTTCCGGGTAGGCCGACGACGTGCGGCCCTGCAGCACGCCGGCGGCAGCGAGCAGCAGCGGGCCGTGGCAGGTCGCGGCGACCGGCTCGTTCTGCGCGAAGAAGTACTGCACGATGCGCTTCGCGTCGGCGTTGTTGCGGATGTACTCGGGTGCGCGCCCGCCCGGCACGACGATGGCGACATAGTCGGTCGGGTCGACGTCGGCGAAGGCGATGTCGGCGTCCCACGTGTGGCCGGGCTTCTCGGTGTAGGTGTCGAAGCCGTCGACGAAGTCGTGCACGACGAACTGCAGCTTGCGCTTCTCGGGGGCGCCGATGTGCACCTCGTAGCCGGCCTCCTGCAGGCGGTGGTATGGGTAGAACACCTCGAGGGTCTCGGCGGCGTCGCCGGTGAGGATGAGGATCTTGTCTGACATGTCGGGTTCCTCTCTGACGTCAGTGTCCCTTTCAGGGTGCGCTCGCGGCGCCCTTCGTCGCGAACCGGATTCTCACGATGTGCGAAACGGCGCGGACGTACACTGACGGCATGAGCGCCACCCTGCGCGACACCGGCGGTATCCGCTCGGCTGATCGCGTGCTGCAGATCCTCGATGAGGTGTCCGGAGACGCCGAGGGCCTCACCGCCGCCGACCTCGCGCTGCGGCTGGAGCTCTCGACGGCGACGACGTACCGGCTGCTGGCGACGCTGCAGACGCACGACTACCTCGTGCGCGGCGCCGACGCCCGCTACACCCTCGGCCGGGCGGTCGACGGTCTGGGCCGCGCCGTGCGCTCGCAGCTGGTCGCGACGCCCGAGGTGCGCGAGATCCTCGCGCGCATGCGCGACGCGGCGCGCGCCCCCGCCTACCTCACGGTGTTCCGCGGCGACGACATCGCCGTGGCGCACGTGGCCGACTCGGCGGCCCACCCGCGCATCGGGCAGCTGCACGTCGGCTTCGCCGAGGCCGCGCACGTCACCGCGTTCGGCAAGCTCATGCTCGCGGCGCGCGACGACGCCGAGGTGCGGCGCTTCCTCGAACGCCGGGGCGCGGCCGCCGTCGCGCGGCGTTCGATCACGGGAGAGCGCGAGCTGCTCGAGCAGCTCGACGAGGTGCGCGCTCAGCAGCTCGCCGTCGAGGTCGAGGAGTACATGCCCCAGCTCGCGTGCATCGCCGCGCCGGTCAAGTCGCGCAGCGGACGCACCGTGGGCGCGGTGTCGCTGTCGACGACGGCCGATGACTTCGCCTCCCGCGCCCACGAGCTCGAGCGGATCGTCCGCCGCGGCGCGTGGCACGTGTCGAGCAGCCAATAGCCTCGTCGTCGCGGCGGTCGCGACATGCCGCATCGACGCCGGCGAAACAGCGCTTCGCGGCAGCTGAAGCCCCGTGGGGCGACGCTGTGGAGAGTGGATGCCGGAGCCCCCGGCATCCCTCGCCACCGTAGGCTGGGGGCGTGATGTCGACCCCGCGCCCGCTGTGGCAGGGGAGGACCCTCGCGGTGGTCGGGATCGTGCTGTTCGCGTTCTCGCTGCGTTCGGCGGTCGCCTCTCTCTCGCCCCTGTTCGACCACATCTCGGCGGAGTTCGATCTGCCCGCGGCGGTCATCGGCCTCATCGGGACGGCGCCGCCGGTCTGCTACGCCGTGTTCGGGCTGCTGACGCCGGCGCTCGAACGGCGCTTCGGACTGGAGCGTCTCGCCGTCGCCGCGATGATCGTCGTCGCACTGGGGCTCGTGGCGCGCAGCCTCGCACCGAACGCCGGTCTGCTGCTGGCCGGCACGGCCCTCGTGTTCGCCGCCGTCGGGACCGGCAACATCCTGCTGCCCCCGCTCGTGAAGCGCTACTTCCCCGATCGCATCGGGCTCATGACGACGGTGTACTCCACCACGATGGCCGTCTCGACGGCGCTGCCGGCGCTCATCGCGGTGCCGGTGGCCGACGCGTCGGACTGGCATCTCTCGCTGGGGCTGTGGTCCGTCTTCGCTCTCGTGGGCACCATCCCCTGGATCGGGCTGGCCGTGCGCCACCGCGCCGAGACGGCCGCCGCCGGTGTGCCCGACGTCGGCGACGAGGAGGACATCGAAGAGCCGAGCCCTCGTGCGTTCGGACGCATGTGGCGCGTGCCGCTCGCGTGGGCGCTGCTGGTGACCTTCGCCGCCTCGGCCACGATGGCCTACACCTCGTTCGCGTGGCTGCCCAAGATGCTCGTCGACATCGCCGGGGTGACCCCGGCCGCCGCGGGCGTGCTGCTGTCGCTGTTCGGTGTCATGGGGCTGCCGGCATCTCTGGCCGTCCCGCTGCTCGTGGCCCGCTGGAACGCGACCCGTCTGCTCATCGGCATCGCGATCGCCTGCGGGTTCATCGGTCTGGCCGGCCTGCTGTTCGCACCGGCCGCGGCGCCGTGGCTGTGGGTGGCGCTGTTCGGCCTGGCCCCGCTGCTGTTCCCGCTCGTGCTGGTGCTGCTCGGGCTGCGCACGCGCACGCACGAGGGCGCCGTCGCGCTCAGCGGCTTCGTGCAGAGCATCGGCTACGGCATCGCCGCACTGTTCCCGCTCGGGATCGGGCTGCTGCACGACGCCACCGACTCGTGGACGGGACCGCTCATCGTGCTCGCGGTCGTGGTGGCCGCGGTCATCCCCGCCGGCGCGGTCGTGGCGCGCCCGCACACCGTCGAAGACGAGTGGGAGCGCCGCCACGGCGCGTGGTGACTAAAGCGCGAGCGGCGCCGCTGACGCGCGGCAAGGGGTGCGCAGTCGCGGGTGGTGCGGCATCCCGCACCTCACGAATCGGGGAGATCGTGCGAGGTCGCCGCAGACGTCATCGCGCGGCGCGCGGTGCTGCGAACGGTGCCTACGCCTGAGATGACGAGAGAGGACTCGTCTCGTCCTCGTCTTCGTCGGCGTACTGGTCGGCCCACTTGTCGACGTACTCGTCTTCTGATGGGTGCCCGAGCTCGCGCTGCAGCGAACCGAAGTTCACACTGTGCACGTCGTACTTCAAGTCACGGGCGATCTTGGTGTGTTTCGCCTTCTGACGGCCACGCCCCATGCGAGACCCCCTCATTTAAGGTCGCGGGCTGTTTCTGCGGGCTCTCGGCCTCGCAAACCCGGGCATTCACGAATCCGGCTCAAGCCGGTAAGAGTAGCATTCAGGATAACACGGAGCCCCCGCACCCCGGCGGTTCCGAGCCCACCGGCGCGGGAGGAGCACGGACGTATGACCGACGAGGCATCCGAGACCGCAGGCGACGAAGTCGGCTTCGAAGGGCTGCACGGCGCTGTGATCGTGGGCGTCGTGCCCGAGCAGTCCACACGCGTGCTCAAGGAGGCGGCGCGGTACGCGAAGCTGTTCCAGGCGCCGCTCGTGGTGGCGCACGTCGACGTCACGCGCTTCGTCACCTATGAGGATCCCGACGGGTACGTGCATTCCGCGCCGATCGACCTGAACATCGCCGCCGGCGAAGGGGATCTCGCGAAGGTGACGGATGCCGCCACCGCCGTGCTGGACGGCACCGGCATCGACTGGAGCACCCGGCAGCTCGTCGGCGACCCCGCGATGGCCATGAAGCACCTGGCGGACCAGGTGGATGCGCGGCTGCTCGTCGTCGGCACGCGCAAGCGCGGGTTCGGCGAGTCCGTGCGCGAGTTCTTCACCGGCTCGGTCGGCGCGCGCCTCGCGCACCGCCAGCACCGGCCCATCCTGATCGTGCCGCTGGGCGAGCCCGTCGCGGACGACGAGGAGATCTGGCCGGCTTAAGCCGCGGCGGGAGCCACGTTTCGTCTCGCTTCGCTCGCTCAACGACCGAAGGGCTGTTGTCTCTGGTCGTTGAGCGAGCGAGGTACGAGCGAGACGAAACGCCTTGGTCGCACGAACGACGTGGTGCGCCACGCTTCGCTCGCTCAACGACCGAAGGGCTGTTGTCTCTGGTCGTTGAGCGAGTGAGGTACGAGCGAGACGAAACGCCTTGGCCGCACGAACGACGTGGTGCGTCTCGCTTCGCTCGCTCAACGACCGAAGGGCTGTTGTCTCTGGTCGTTGAGCGAGTGAGGTACGAGCGAGACGAAACGCCTTGGCCGCACGAACAACCTGGTGCGTCTCGCTTCGCTCGCTCAACGACCGAAGGGCTGTTGTCTCTGGTCGTTGAGCGAGTGAGGTACGAGCGAGACGAAACGCCTTGGCCGCACGAACGACCTGGTGCGTCTCGCTTCGCTCGCTCGACGACCTCAGCCGCGCAACGCGCGCGTGACGTCGCGGGCGACGCGGTCGAGCTCTGCAGTCAGCTGATCCACGACCGACGCGGCGAGGTCGCCGCCGCGGGCGACATGCGTGCGCAGATCGCTGCGCACCCGGGCACGGAACTCGTTCACGGACGCGTCGGCGCGCTGCAGCTGTTCGCGGGCGAACACGCGCGGGTCGTCCTCGCGGGGGCCCTGCGGCGTGGCCGCGCGCTCTTCGCGCGATGCGGCGGCGAGGTCGGCGCGCAGGCTCTTCATGGCCTCGCGCACGCTCCCGCGCACCTCGTCGGCGATGAGACGCACGGAGTCGGCCAGGCCCGCCTCGATGCCCTCGAGCTCGCCGGCGCGCGACTGCACTTCGGCGTGACCGGCCTCGGTGATCGCGTACACGGTCTTGCGGCCGTCCACGGACTTCGTCACAAGACCCTCCTCCTCGAGCTTCGCGAGGCGGGGGTAGATGGTGCCGGCGCTCGGCGTGTACGTGCCGCCGGTGCGATCCGACAGCGCCTGCATGATGTCGTAGCCGTGACGCGGCCCCTCGTCGAGGAGGTTCAGCAGATACAGGCGCAGGTCGCCGTGCGAGAAGACGGGGGTCATGTTCACCACTCCTCGTCGTCTGTGCGCGGAGCCTCGGTGGAGGTGGATGCCGCGCTGCCGGCATCCACCGATCCGTCGACGGCACGGCGCAGCACGGTGACGTCGCCCGACACGCTGTGGCCGCGGACGTCCGCGAAGCTGCCGCTGAGTTCGCCCACCGAGCCCACGTAGTTGGTGGTGGGGCCTGAGCCGGTGCCCGAGCGCGTGACGCCGTCGATCTGGACGCGGCCGCTCACGCTGCGCACGACGTAGTTGGCCGGGTAGCCCTCGTCGAGGCGCACGGTGGTGTTGCCGCTGACGGTGTTGACGCTCACGGTGAGGATGTCACCCGTCGAATCGACCAGCGCGGCGCCCGACACGGTGTCGATGGTGGCCTTGCGCAGCTCGCCCGTGGCTGCCACGTCGCCCGACACGCTGTTGGCGTTCAGCGAGCCGACCAGCCCGCGCACCTGCACGTCGCCCGAGACGGCGTTGACCGACAGGTCGCCGGTGAGGCCGTCGACGATGATGTCGCCCGACACGGTGTTCAGCGAGGCATTGCCCCGCAGTCCCGCGACGAGCCCGCTGGCGTTCACGACGCCGAGGGTGAGGGCGACGTTGCGGGGCACGGCGACGCTGATCTCGGCACGCGGGCCACCGGTGCCGAAGTTGCGGAACACCTCGAGGAAGTTGTCCCACCGCAGCTGCGGGTGGTCGATCTCGAGGTGGTCGTCGGCGACCTCGATGCGGAGGTCCTTCACGGTGACGCCGTGCACCTCGATGCGGGCGCCGGGCTCGTCGTGGGCGATGACGTCGATCTGGCCGCCGACGAGGCCGATCTTGAGGGTGCGCACGGTCTCGATGTCGATCACGCGCGTCTCGCCCGGGTGGATGATCCACTTCTCCAGGGTCATGACTGCTTCTCCTGTGTCTTCTCTCGGGGGTTTCTAGATCGCGATATATCGCGTATGGAAGTACAGTAACACGATATATCGCGAGTCTGTCAAGTGTTGCGTGGAAAGTCGGGTTGACCTTGACGCAACGTCAACCTTTACCGTGGTGAACATGAACGACGACGAGGAATGGTCGATCCAGCAGATCGCCCGGCTCGCCGGCACCACGAGCCGCACGCTCCGCCACTACGACGACATCGGGCTGCTGGCGCCGTCGAGCATCGGCCACAACGGCTACCGGTACTACGACCAGGCCGCGCTCGTGCGGCTGCAGCGCATCCTGCTGCTGCGCGAGCTCGGACTCGGCCTGCCGCAGATCGCCGAGGTGCTCGGGCGGGAGGCATCCGAAGCGCACGCCCTCCAGAGCCATCTCGCATGGCTGCGGCAGGAGCAGGACAGGCTGGCGCGCCAGATCGCGTCGGTCGAGAACACGATCACGGCATTGAGAGGAGGTGAACGACTGATGGCAGAGGACATGTTCGACGGCTTCGACCACACGCAGTACAAGGACGAGGTCCAGCAGCGCTGGGGCGAGAAGGCGTACGCCGACAGCGACCGCTGGTGGCGGTCCATGAGCGCCGACGAGAAGGCCGCGTGGCAGAAGCGCGTGGCCGACCTCGGTCGCGACTGGATCGCGGCCGCGGAGTCCGGCGTCGCCGTCGACGGCGACGAGGCGCAGGCGCTCGCGAAGCGCCACATCGAGTGGCTGACCGGCATCCCGGGAACACCGGCCGCTTCGGCAGGCTCAGCGACCGGTGACGGCGGCGACGTCAAGGCGTACGTGCTCGGACTCGGCGAGATGTACGTGGCAGACCCGCGCTTCGGCGCGAACTACGGCGGCGCGCACGGCGCCGAGTTCGTCCGTGACGCACTGCGCGTGTACGCGGAGGCGCATCTTTAGGCCCAGACCCGGAACGAGCGGATGCCGCGGCCCACAGTGGGCCGCGGCATCCGCTCTGTCGTTCCCGGTGTCGTCAGGTGTTGCGGCTTCCGCTGATGACGCGGAACAGGAACGCGATGAGAGCGATGACGCCGACGATGATCGCGACCCACAGCAGCCAGTTCAGCGCGGAGCTCAGCCCGCCGACGATCGCGAGCACGATCGCGACGACGATGATGATGATGAGGGCGATGTTCACGGGGGTCCTCCTTGTGAAGCCGGCGCGCGGTGCGCCGGGAGCCTCATGGGCACATGTTGAGCGTGGCACTCGTCACCCCGCGCCTGTAGTGGGTTGACGCGATCGCGCCGCCGGTGATAAGTCGACGGACTGGGCGGACGAGGGAGCGGCGTCTCGGGGAATGTCAACCCCCGTGAACCATTCGGCGCGTGCTTCTACCGTCGCTTGGCATGAGCACCTCAGCAGGCGTCGATCCGACCACCGCTCACCGGCAGGAGGGTTTTCCGGCGCAGGAGCAGGAGCAGCCGGGCCTCACCGAGCAGACGCGTCCGCGGCCCGACCACGGTGAGCAGACCTACCGCGGATCGCTGCGCCTGAGTGGGCGACGGGCGCTGATCACGGGCGGCGACTCGGGCATCGGGCGGGCCGTCGCGATCGCCTTCGCCCGCGAGGGCGCCGATGTCGCTCTGGCGTACCTTCCCGAAGAGCAGGACGACGCGGACGAGACCGTGCGCTGGGTCACCGAGGCCGGCAGGCGAGCGCTGCCCCTTGCCGGCGATCTGCGCGACGAGGAGTTCTGCGCCGACATCGTCTCGCGCACCGTCGAGGAGTTCGGCGGACTCGACGTGCTGGTGCTGAACGCCGCGTATCAGAAGGATCGCGACAGCCTGGCATCCCTCGAGACCGGCGAGCTGGATCGGGTGTTCCGTACGAACCTGTACGCGCCGATGTTCACCGCGCGGGCTGCGATCCCGCACCTGAAGCCCGGTTCGTCGATCATCGTGACGACCTCGATCCAGGCGTTCGACCCCTCGCCGTCGCTCATCGACTACGCGATGACCAAGGCCGCGCACGTCGCATTCGTCAAGGCGCTCGCACAGGAGCTCGGACCGGAGGGGGTCCGCGTGAACGGCGTCGCTCCGGGGCCGATCTGGACGCCCCTGATTCCCGCGACCGGGTGGGATGCCGAGCGGCTCAAGACGTTCGGACAGGACACACCGCTCGGCCGCGCGGGGCAGCCGGCCGAGCTCGCCGGCGCCTACGTGTATCTCGCGAGCGACGATGCGACGTACACATCGGGCGCGATCCTGCCGGTGACCGGCGGCAAGGGACTGTGACGTCCGCACCCCGCCGCGACAGCGGGCGTGCGGTGACAGAAGGAGGAATCATGCCAGGACGACGCGGATCGAACCTGAAGGACCGCGAGATGTATGAGGAGCTGCGCAAGGACGGCGCCTCGAAGGAGAAGGCCGCGCGCATCTCGAACGCCGCCGCGAGCCAGGGCCGCAAGAAGATCGGCAGCAAGGGCGCGCACGCGAAGGACTACGACGACCGCACCGTGCCCGAGCTGCGCAAGCGTGCGAAAGAGCTGGGGATCACGGGATACTCGGGCAAGAAGAAGTCCGAGCTCATCTCGATGATCCGCAACCACTGACGATCGTCGGCATCCGGACTCGGCGAGAGGAGGACGGATGCCGGCCCTCACCCGTGTTCGGCCGTACCGCGATCCCGGTTTTCGCCGCGTGCGCGCGGGGTCGGGATTCCGGTACCTGGATGCCAGGGGCCGCACGCCCTCGGAACGCCACCTGGACCGCATCCACGCGCTGGTCATCCCGCCGGCGTGGCAGGACGTCTGGATCAGCGCGCGCCCCGACGGTCACATCCAGGCCGTCGGCGTCGACGACGCGGGCCGCACGCAGTACCTGTACCACTTGCAGTGGACCGCGGGCCGGGACCGCGGCAAGTTCGCCCGCACGCTTGCGCTCGCCGAGGCGCTGCCGCGGGCCCGCGCGCGCGTCACGACCTCGCTGCGCCGTTCCGCGCTCGATCGCGAGCGGGTGCTGGCCGTCGCGTTCCGGCTGCTCGACGAGGCCGCGCCGCGCATCGGCTCGGAGCGCTACCTCGCCGCGCACGGCAGCCGTGGGCTCACGACGCTGCAGAGACGGGATGCCGCGGTCGAGGCATCCCTCGTCTCGCTCGCCTTTCCGGGCAAGAGCGGCAAGCGGCAGCTGCTCGAGGTCGACGACGCCGACCTCGCCGCCGTGATCGAGCTGCTCGCGACGGGACGGCCGCGTTCGCCGCTGCTGGCCTGGGACCGCGCCGGACGACGGGTGCCGCTGACTCCGGCCGAGGTGAACGCATACGTGCGCTCGCTGACGGGCGCGCGGTTCACGGCGAAGGACTTCCGCACGCTGCGCGGCACGATCCTCGCCGCCGACGCCCTCGCCCGCATCGGCACGGTCGACACCACCGCCGACCGCAAGCGTGCCGAGGTGCTCGCCGTGCGGGCGACCGCCGCCGCGCTCGGCAACACCCCGGCCGTGGCGCGCGGCTCGTACATCGACCCGCGCGTGTTCGCCCGTTACCGCGACGGGCACCTGCTCGACCTGTCGCTCACGCCCGAGTCCGCCATCCGCGGGCTGCTGCGACCCGGACGGTGACCTCGGGTCCGGTCGCGAGCGAGCGCCGGAGCGACGAGGTGCGCGGGTTGTTCGTGCGGTCGGCGCGTTTCGTCTCGCTCGTTCCTCGCTCGCTCAACGACCGGTGGGTGGGGTTGTTCGTGTGGTCAGTGGCCGGGTCGTTCCTCGCCTGACGGACCGGGGTCGAGGACCCGGGAGTAGCGTGAGGGGATGCCGCAGCCCGTCGATCCTCGCGTGCTCGGGGCGACCGTCGTCGGCGGTGCGGTGGGGGTGCTCGCGCGGGGACTGATTCTCGCGCCCGTCGACGCAGGCGCCGTGCCGTGGCTCACGCTCGCGATCAACGGCGTCGGCTCGCTGCTGCTCGGCGTGATCGTCGGCTGGCTCGACGACCGGCATCCCCTCGCGCGCGCGTTCCTGGGCACCGGGGTCATGGGCGGCTTCACGACCTACAGCGCTTTCGCGGTCGCGACGGCGCTGTGGGTGTCGACCCCGGCCCTCGCGATCGGGCTGGCGGCGGCATCCCTCGTCGCGGGCGTCGTCGGCGCGGTCGTCGGGCTGTTCGTCGGACGGCGGATCGCCGACGTGCCCGGTGAGATCGAGCCGATCGAGGACGCCGAATGAACCTCTGGGTGCTGGTCGCGGCGCTCGCCGGCGGCGTGGGCGCGGGTCTGCGCTACCTCGTCGACCGCCGGCTCACCCCGGCGGGCGGCGGCCGGTTCCCGGTCGGGATCCTCGTGGTGAACGTGTCGGGATCGTTCGTGCTCGGGGTGATCACGGGCCTCGGCTCGACGATCGCGCCCGAGGCGGCGCTCGTGCTGGGCATGGGCCTGCTGGGCGGCTATACGACCTTCAGCACGGTGTCTGTCGAGACGGTGCTGCTCGCGCAACGCAGGCGGTGGCGGGATGCCGCGCTCAACCTGTTCGGCACGCTCGTGCTCGCCGCGATCGGCGCCGGATTGGGGCTCTGGGTGGGAGCGGTCCTTCCGCGCGTTTGAGCGCATGAAATACTGAAAACCGATACACGTTCGTATCGTGCGGACTCCCGCATCCATGCACCACCTCACCCAGCGAAGGCATTGCTGTGTCGAACCTCGCCGTCCTGAGTCTCAAGAACCGCGCACTGATCGCCCTCGTGACGATCGTCGCCGCCATCTTCGGCGGTCTTGCGCTGACGAACCTCAAGCAGGAACTGATCCCGTCGATCGAGTTCCCCGCGCTGATCGTCGTCTCGACGTACCCGGGCGCATCGCCCGAGGTCGTCTCGAACGACGTCTCGACGCCCATCGAGACCGCCATCCAGGGCGTTCCCGGGCTCGAGGACTCGAGCGCGACGAGCACCACCAACGCCTCGATCATCCAGGCGTCCTTCACCTACGGCACGGATCTCGCGACCGCCGAGCAGAAGATGACGCAGGCGATCAACCGCATCAAGGCGCAGCTGCCCGACGGCGTCGAGCCGAACGTCATCTCGGCGAGCATCGACGACTTCCCGGTGATCCAGCTGGCCGTGACCGGCTACGACGACGAGGCGACGATCCAGGCCCAGCTGGAGGCATCCGTCATCCCCGATCTCGAGGATGTCGACGGCGTCAACGCGGCGCAGATCGTCGGCGGTGTCGGCCAGCGCGTCACGATCACGCCCGACCAGGCGAAGCTCGCCGAGGCGGGGTACACGCAGCAGGCGATCCGCGACGCGCTCGATCAGAACGGCGTGCTGTTCCCCGGCGGCCAGGTCACCGAGGGCGACGAGACGCTGACGGTGCAGACGGGCGCGAAGATCACGTCGGTCGACGAGATCGCGGCGCTGCCCCTCGTGCCGTCGACGGCAGACCAGTTCGCCGCGGGCCAGAAGACGATCGCCGACGTGTCCACGGTCGCCGAAGAGACCGATCCCGTCACCACGATCTCGCGCGTGAACGGCGAACCGGCACTCACCATCGCGGTGACCAAGCTCCCGTCCGCCAACACGGTCGACGTGTCGCGTGGAGTGCTCGATGTGCTGCCCGGCCTGGAGGACAAGCTCGACGGCGCCGAGTTCACGGTCGTGTTCGACCAGGCGCCCTACATCCAGGAGTCGATCGACACGCTCGCCAAGGAGGGCCTGCTGGGCCTCGTCTTCGCGGTGATCATCATCTTCGTCTTCCTGCTGTCGGTGCGCTCGACGCTCGTCGCCGCGATCTCGATCCCGACGAGCCTGCTCATCACCTTCATCGGACTGCAGACGTTCGGCTACTCGCTGAACATCCTGACCCTCGGGGCGATCACGATCGCGATCGGGCGCGTGGTCGACGACTCGATCGTCGTCATCGAGAACATCAAGCGGCACTACGTCGGCGACGCCGACAAGAAGACGGCCATCCTGCGCGGCGTCCGCGAGGTCGCCTCGGCGATCACGGCGTCGACGATCGTGACCGTCGCGGTGTTCCTGCCGATCGCGTTCGTCGGCGACGTGACGGGCGAGCTGTTCCGCCCGTTCGCGATGACGGTCACCATCGCGATGACCGCGTCGCTGTTCGTCGCGCTCACCATCGTGCCGGTGCTCGCGTACTGGTTCCTCAAGCCGGGCAAGCCCATTCTCGACGCCGACGGCGTCGCGATCGACCCCGAGGATGCCGCGGCCCCGCCCTCGCGCCTGCAGAAGGCGTATCTGCCGATCCTGAACTGGACGCTCAAGCACTCGTGGATCACCCTGCTGATCGCGGTGCTGGTGCTCGTCGGCACGATGGCCGCGGCGCCGTTCATGAAGACGAACTTCCTCGGCGACTCGGGGCAGAACACGTTCACGATGACGCAGGACATCGGCCCCGCCCCCTCGCTGGAGGCCGAGAGCGCCGCGGCCGAGCAGGTCGAGGACGCGCTGGTCGGCATCGACGGCATCGAGACCGTGCAAGTGTCGATCGGCTCGAGCGGCTCGGCGCTGCGCGACGCGTTCTCGGGTGGCGGCAGCGGCATCACGTACTCGATCACCACGGATCCCGACGTCGACCAGGTCGCACTGCGCGAGGACGTGCAGAATGCGGTGGCCGACCTGGACGACGCCGGCGAGATCACGATCGCGGCGGGCGGCGGCTTCGGCTCGACCGACATCGCGATCGACGTGACGGCTCCCGACTCGAAGACGCTCGCGACGGCGACGGATGCCGTCGTCGCGGCGGTCGACGGCCAGGAGGGCGTCGGGCAGGTGTCGAGCAACCTGTCGGCCTCGCTGCCGTACATCGCGGTGACCGTCGACCGCGACAAGGCCGCCTCGCTGGGACTGTCGGAGGTCGCCGTCGGCGCCCTCGTGTCGAACACGATGCAGCCGCAGTCGATCGGCTCGGTCGAGATCGACGACACCGCGCTGACCGTGTACCTCGCGGCCTCGCAGACGCCGGCGTCGCTCGACGAGCTGCGTCAGCTGCAGGTGCCCAGCGCCACCGGGCCGATCGCGCTCGAAGAGGTCGCGACCGTCGACCAGAGCGAAGGCCCCACCTCGATCACGACGCAGGGCGGCCAGCGCACCGCGACGGTGACCGTGACCCCGTCGACCGACGACCTCGCGACGGCGACCGCCTCCGTGAGCACTGCGCTCGAGGATGCCGACCTGCCCTCGTCGGCCGACGCCGCACTCGGTGGCGTCGCGACGCAGCAGAGCGACGCGTTCTCGCAGTTGGGCCTGGCCCTGCTCGCGGCGATCCTGATCGTGTACATCGTGATGGTCGCGACGTTCAAGTCGCTGCGCCAGCCGCTGCTGCTGCTCGTGTCGGTGCCGTTCGCCGCAACCGGTGCGATCCTGCTGCAGATCATCACGGGAGTGCCGCTGGGAGTCGCCTCGCTCATCGGCGTGCTGATGCTCATCGGCATCGTGGTGACCAACGCGATCGTGCTCGTCGACCTCGTGAACCAGTACCGCGTGAAGGGGCTGTCGGCCCACGACGCCACCGTTGCCGGCGGCTCGCGACGTCTGCGCCCGATCCTCATGACGGCGCTCGCGACGATCTTCGCGCTGACCCCGATGGCGCTCGGCATCACTGGCCAGGGCGGGTTCATCTCGCAGCCGCTGGCGATCGTCGTGATCGGCGGCCTGGTGTCGTCGACGGTGCTGACGCTGCTCGTGCTGCCGACGCTGTACAACCTCGTCGAGGGCGCCAAGGAGCGGCGTGCCGCCCGTCGCGCCGCCGGCGAAGGCGATGAGGGCGGCGAAGGCTCGGCTCCGGAGGATGACGGCCCGGACGAAGGAACCGATGCCGCTGCCGAGGGCGAGCTCGTCGGCGCCGCTGTCGCCTCACCGGGTGCCGAGTCCGGTGCCGCGGGTGCCGCCGGTGTGGCGGGTGCGGCCGCGTTCGAGACGCGTCGTGAGCGTCGTCAGCGCGAGTCCGCGGGTCGCCGCAAGGGCGACGTCGCCGCCGAGACCGCGGCCGTGGTGGTGCCGGCGATCGACGAGGGTCCGGACGTCGAGGTCTCCGAGTCGGCGCCCGCGCCCGCGGTCGTCGCGGCAGAGGCCGGATCGGTGGATGCGGTCGGACCCCTGGATGCGGTGGGGTCGGTGGACGCTGAGCCCCCCCAGGCCGAGGAGACCGCGCAGGCCGAGGAGACCGCGCAGCCCGAGGAGACCGCGTGGTCTGAGGAGACTGCGCAGGCTGATGACCCTGCGGCAGACGAGGAGCGTGCGTCGGACGAAGCGGCTGAGGAGCCCGCGCTCGACGCGGCCGACGAACCGGCGGCGCACGAGGTGGCCGGGGAGCCCGACGGTGCGGCATCCGAGATCGTCGACGCGGTGCCGACGTTCGCGCAAGCGGAGACCGATGCCCCGGTCGGGGCTGGGGCGGAGGGTGCGGCTGAGACCGCCGTCGACACGTCCGAGCCCGAGCCTGGGTCGGAGCCGGAGACCGAGGCAGCACCGGATGCCGAAGACTCACCCGCTGAAGAGCCCGCCACCGAAGAGCCCGCCACCGAAGAGCCCGCCACGGACGAGGGGGAGCCGGAGGCGGAGGCCGACGTGTCTACCCGGCAGTTCCTGGCCGACGATGAGCCCGCCGAGGCCGCGGCGCCGGCCCAGCTGCCGGAGCCCGAAGCATCGGAGGCCGCGTCCGAAGAGTCGGAGGCCGTTGCCCCGGCGGACTCCGAGCCCGCGGAGGAGCCGGAGGCGACGGACCAGGAGCCCTCCGGCGCTGAGGATCCCGACGCGGGAACCTCCGAGCGCCGCGACGACGCCTGAGGCCAGAAACGGAGAGGGAGGGATGCCGCGGCTCGCGGCATCCCTCCCTCTCCGTTTTCGGCGGCTGACTCCCGTTCCGCTGCGCATGCGAACGTCGAGACCGGGGATCCACGCGTCGAGACAGGGGGGTTCCGTCGAGGCAGGGGGCGAGGCCCTCGGTTTCGGCGAGAATCCCCTGGTTCGACGAGACAGGGGACCGCGGCGCGACCGGGCTCAGCGGCTGCGCTGCAGCCAGGGGCGCAGCATGCGCGTCACCGCAGGGAGCACGGCGTAGGTCATGACCGGCGTGAGCAGCACGGTCGACAGCAGCACACGGGCGATCAGCGGCCACTCCGCGAAGCCGGGCAGGTAGCCGAGCAGCCAGGACGCGAGGAGGTTCGTGGGAAAGAAGCCGAGCCAGATCGTGACGGCCTGCTTGTACCGCGGCGGGGCGGCCGGGATGGGCTGCTGGATCGGACCGGTCGCCGGTGCGATCCCCCGCGTCTCGACGTGGGTCGCGAACGGAGCGTCGAACCAGCCCTCGATGCCGGTGCGTCGCTCGACTTTGACCTCGCGGGCGAAAGCACGGCCGGAGTCGAGCCACCAGCCGCGCTGCGGCGAATCCTCCCAGCCCTCCAGGGTCGGGATGTCGCGGAAGCGGTACAGCATGTACCAGAGGTCGCTGCCCTCGCCCGCGCGGACCCAGCCGGAGCCGAGGAACCCCTCGAAGCCCGCTGCCAGATCGGTGCCGGCCTGCATCCAGCTCGTGGCTTCGGCGGTGCGGGAGGGGTCGATGCGCCGTTCGATCGCGACGGTGACGGGGTGGGCCTCGGGTTCTGCCATGGCATCCATTCTGCGGCCGCCGTCGTTCGATCGCGGTGCGGGGTGCGCACGGGTGCGGGCGCTGCCGTGAGCACGCGCGGCAGGCACAGCAGCCAGACGCCCATCGTGACGAACGCGACCAGCTCGAACAGTGCGAGCGTGATGAACCCGGCCGTCAGCACGACCATGCCGGCCGCGAGCAGCGCGACGCAGAATGCCGTCGCACGCCGGAACCGACGGCTCCGCCCCGGGATCGCGAGCCCCGTCGAGACCGTCGCCACGAACGACAGCCCCAGCCCGGTGGCGATCACGTCGTGCATGCCGGGACTCACCGGGATCGGCACGAGCCCCACGGCGGTGAGATGCAGCCCGGCCGACACGATCGATCCGCGGAACGTGCGCGCCGACCGCAGCGGGATGCCGTCGGGCAGCGCCACCGCGACCAGGACGCCGTAGGCGGCCAGGAAGAAGCCCGCGAAGATCGCCGTCGCGTTGAACGTGCGGCCCGAGAAGTCCGAGTGCGTCCCCAGTTGCGAGAAGTGATGCTGCCACCACGTCGGGTCGTGGGTGGTCAGCACCGCCAACAGCACGCCCGCGGGCAGCGACAGCACGGCGAGACGCCCGATGCGGTGTGCGACGGCGTCCGGGACCGACCCGGCCGGGGGCGCTGTCGGCGGCAGGTTGTCCGGTAGGGATGCCGGCAGCGACGGCGCGGCGACGAGGACCGATGCGGCGGGGTCGCCGGTGACGTCTGAAAGGGTCGTGGGAGGCATTCGACTCACGATCGGTTCGGTTGCGACGCGGTGTCCGGTGCCGGACCACCCCAGATGAACCGACCCGGAGCCCCGTCGGCTTGACGACAGATTCCCCCAGTGCGACGGGGACGCCGAACTGTGGCAAAACCCCAGTTCAGCGGTGACCCCCCGGTCAGCGGCAAGCCGCTCAGAGCAACAGTAACCCGCGCGGCCGGGGGAACGCTGGCCGTGGACGCGAACCGACCCCTGGGGCGGCGGTGCCGCCCGGGTACCCTGGAGAAGCCGGCTCACGCAAGTGACGTGCTCGCGGCGCGCGGTTGCCCGCGGATCGCACCCAGGAGGAGCCGGATGCCCAAGAACAAGAAGCCCGGCGGAGGTCGCGCGCCGAAGAACTACGACCCGCGTTACAACGTGCGCGCCCGTGCGGCCGGAGGCGCCCGCGGCAAGGACGGCGGTGCACGCGACGACGACCCGAAGCGGCGCCCCGGGGAGTCATCGGCCGGCAAGAGCGGCAGCCGCAGTCCCGGCCACCGCGGGTACCGCGCGGAGCCCGCGGACGGGTCGCCGAAGCGGCGCTGGAGCGAGCAGGAGCGCGCCGGCCGCGACGAGGCCCGCGGCATCCGCTCGCACGCGCGCGACGATCGGCCTCGGGGCGAGGACCGGCCGCGTCGTGACGATGCATCGCGACGTGACGACCGGCCGCGACGTGACGACGGGCCGCGACGTGACGACCGTGCCCGGCGGGACGACCGGTCCCCGCGGGAGGAACGTCCCCGCCGCGATGACCGACCCCGCCGCGATGACCGGCCTCGCCGCGATGAGCGACCCGGCCGCGACGAGGCCGTCCGCGCGGACGTGGTCCACGAGCGGCTCCACGCCGACGCCCTCGTGCCCACGCAGGTCGACGTGACGACCTTTGGCGACCTCGGCCTCGGGCAGAACATCGTCAAGACGCTGGACGAGCTCGGGGCGCGGCATCCGTTCCCCATCCAGGCGGCGACGATCCCGGCGATCCTCGACGGACGAGACGTGCTCGCCCGCGGGCGAACCGGCTCGGGCAAGACGATCGCCTTCGGTGCGCCGCTCGTCGAGAGCGTGCTGCGCTCGCAGGCCGGCCAGAAACGCGAGATCGGGCGCCCGCCGCGCGCCCTGATCCTCGCGCCGACGCGCGAGCTGGCGCTGCAGATCGACGCGACCATCCAGCCGCTCGCGCGCAGCGTGGGCCTGTTCACCACGCAGATCTACGGCGGCGTGCCCAAGGCGCGTCAGCTGGGCGCCATCAAGAAGGGCATCGACATCGTCATCGGCACGCCGGGGCGCATCGAGGATCTGATCGAGTCCCGGGCGCTCGACCTGTCGCACGTGCGCATCGCGGTGCTCGACGAGGCCGACCACATGTGCGAACTCGGGTTCCTGCAGCCGGTGCAGCGCATCATGCGCCGTATGCCCCGCGATGCGCAGCGCCTGCTGTTCTCGGCGACGCTCGACGACGAGGTATCGGCGCTGGTCAAGGAGTTCCTCACGAAGCCGGCCGTGTACGAGGTCGCAGGAGAGACGCAGCGCTCGGGCACGATCGACCATCGCGTACTCGTCGTCGACCACCGCGACAAGGCCGAGCTGCTGCGGTCGCTTGTGGACCGCGACGGCAAGACCCTCGTCTTCACGCGCACCCGCGCGTATGCCGAGATGCTCGCCGAGCAGTTCGGCGATGCCGGCATCCGCGCCCTCGCCCTCCACGGCGATCTCGATCAGGCCCGGCGTACGCGCAACCTCGAGAAGCTCACCTCGGGCCGGATCGACGTGCTGGTGGCCACGGACGTCGCGGCTCGCGGCATCCACGTCGACGACATCGATCTCGTCGTGCAGGCCGACCCACCCGACGAGTACAAGACGTACCTGCACCGCTCGGGCCGCACCGGCCGGGCCGGAGCCTCGGGCACCGTCGTGACGCTTGTCACGCGACAGCGTCGCACGCGGCTGCAGGAGCTGCTCGATCGGGCCGAGATCGAGGCGCCGTTCACCGAGGCTCGGCCCGGCGACGAGCTGCCCGGGCGCTGAGCGGAGCGCGCTCTGGCGCGCGCATAAAACGTGGCACGGGCACGAGGTTGTTCGTGCGGTCTGGGCTTTTCGTCTCGCTCGTTCCTCGCTCGCTCAACGGCCGGTTCCTTGACCGCCGCTCGTCGAATGCGGCGGCGGGAGTCAGGCCGGCTGCCGTGTCTGAGCTGTCGCGGCGGCGATCGCTGCCGCAGCCCCGACCAGCAGCCCGGGCACGATGGCCGTGACGGCCGAGACGAGGATGCCGGCGACCACGGTCCCCAGGTACGTGCCGAGGTCGGCATGCACCACGAAGCTCGAGAACACGGCGCGCACGAGGTTGCCCGCGACGATCGCGACGACCGTCACCCAGAGGCCTCGGGCGAATGCGCGGCCCGCGCGCGGGCGCAGTCGCTTGCGCGAGGCGGCACGGAGCATCGCCCAGGCCACCGCGAGCATGACGAGCACGCCGACGGTGTCGGCGGCCCAGAACGCCCACGTCGTCTCGCCGAGCGGCATGAGCCGCAGCGGCGGCCACAGGAAGGGCAGCCCGGCGGCGGCCGGGATCGCCACGTACGGCACCCAGGTGGTGAGGGCGCCGGTCAGCGGCCAGATGCCGGCCAGCACGGCGATGACGAGCAGCATCGCGAGGGTCGTGAAGTCGGAGCGTCCGAGAGCGGGGGGTGTCTTCGTCGGCACCGGTCGATGATAGCCTCCGATGCGCGCGGGTCCATACCCCGGAGGCCCGCGCCGGCCCCGTCGGAGAGGACGGTCCCCCATGCTCGGTCCGCGCGCCTCGTTGGCGATCGCTCTCGGCGCGGTCGTGGTGGTCGGAGGGGTTGCGGCCGCACTGCGGACGCCGGGGCCGGCATCCGTGTCGTCGTTCGTCCACGACGACGAGGGCCGCACCGTCGTCGCGAACGGGTTCAACACGGCGTCGAGCGCGAAGTCGACGCCCGACGGCATGCCGGAGTTCACCGAGGCGGACCTCGACGCCGAATATGCCGACACCGGCACGGACTTCGTGCGCTTCCTGATCTCGTGGCGCAAGGTCGAGCCGCAGCCGGGGGAGTACGACCAGGACTACCTCGACGACGTCGCCGAGCGGGTCGGCTGGTATGCCGACCGCGGCTACCACGTGATGCTCGACATGCATCAGGACCTGTGGAGCGGTGCGATCACGCCGAGCGGCGACACCGGCAACGGCGCTCCGGCGTGGGCGACCTACATGGACGGGCTCCCGGTCTCAGACCACGACATGTGGGAGCTGTACTACCTCGAGCCGGGCGTTATCCGCGCGTTCGACAACTTCTGGAACACCACCGGCGAGCACCCCGAGCTGGCCGAGCACTACGCGAACGCATGGCGCGCCGTCGCCGAGCGCTTCGCCGACGAGCCCGCCGTCGTCGCGTACGACCTCATGAACGAGCCCTACGGCGGCACGGTGCAGGGCCCGGCGTTCGAGGCCGGGCCGCTGACGTCGCTGTACCAGCGCACCGCCGACGCGATCCGTCTCGTCGACCATGACACGTGGGTGTGCGTCGAGCCCCAGGCCCTCGGCTTCAACTGGGGCCTGCCGACCGGACTCGGCCGCATAGACGACGCCCGCGACGGCGACCCGCGCATCGCGTTCTGCCCTCACCTGTACCCGCTGCCGATGGATCTCGGCGACGGCTTCTCGGGTACCAGCAGAGACCTCGTGAAGGGCACCGTGTCGGCGTGGGCGTCCAACACGATGCGCGCCGCCGAGGCGCTGGGTGGCGTGCCGGTGATCCTCGGCGAGTTCGGTCTCGACACGACCCTTCCCGGTGCGCTGGACTATGTCGACCTCGTCTACCGGACCGCGGATGCCGCCGGCATGGGCGTCGTGTACTGGTCGCGGGATCCCGGCAGCTGGGGGCCGTACGAGTCCGACGGCACGCCGCGCAACCTCATCGGCACGGTCGACCGCCCGTATCCGCGGGTCGTGGCAGGCCCGGTGATGTCATGGACGGTGCAGGACGCCGAACTCGTCCTGCACCTCGACGGCGAATCCGACGGCACGAGCGAGGCCTACCTTCCCGCCGACCGGTTCCCGCTGGGCGGCGTCGTCGACGGGGCAGACGTCGTCGAATGGGATGCCGCCACCCGCGTGCTCACCTTCACCATCGACCCCGGCGCCGAGACCGTCACCATCACCCCCGCGCCCTGACCCGACGCCCGCGTGCACGGCGTCGGAGATCCTCGGCGACACGCCGGGTGACGGCCATCGCGCGCGGCCTGTCGGTCGCAATCTCCGACGCTGGGCCCCGCGCAGCCGTGGGCGAGGGGATGCCGGCGGCCGCGGCATCCACTCGGCGTCGGTGTCAGTCGGCGGGCGTGCCGACCGTCGCGACGAGTGCGGGGTCGCCGCCGAGGGCGATGAGCCGCGACCGGAGGGCGACCTCGGCGCGGCGATACGGTTCGACGCTCTCGTAGAGCAGCGAGCGCGTGTTCGCAGCCTCGAGGAACGAGACGATCTCGAAGGTCAGCTGCCGTGCATCGTCGAGGAGCGGCAGTTCGCCGGCGTTCTTGGCGTGCTCGATGCTGCCTGCGAGGTAGTCCTCCCAGTCGCGCGAGGCCGCGATGATCGCGTCGCGCACCACGCCGGGCTTCGCATCGAACTCGACCGATGTCGCGGCGAAGAAGCAGCCGCCCCGGAAGACGCGGTCGTGCGAGTAGGCGAGCCAGTCCGAGAGGATCGTGCACACGCGCACGAGTCCACGGGGCGTGTGCGCGCGGGCAGGGGCGATCACCGCGTCGATGAACACCTCGCGCGCAGCGGCCACGACGGCGAGCTGCAGCTGCTCCTTCGAGCCGAAGAGCGTCGCGATGCCGCTCTTGCTGTGGCCGGAGGCATCCGCCAGCCGCCCGATGGTGAGGCCCTCGAGGCCGTCGACCGTCGCGCTCTGCACGGCGTGGTTGAGCACCGTGCGCCGCGACTCGTCGCCGCGGATGCGACGTCGGTCGATCGGGGCTTGTGTCACCCTCTGAGGTTACCGTACGATCGTTCGTATTCATAAGTACGATCGTTCGTATTCTTCGGATCGGAGCACCATGAATCCCGCACTCCGCCTGCCGGCCACCGCCGTTCGCGCGGCCGGCGCGATCTCGCCGCGAGCCGGCGCCGCTGTCGCGATGCCCTTCTTCGCCCACGTCGCCAAGCCCCGTCCCGTACACGGCGACGACGCCCCGACGATGTCACAGGCGCGGCGGCGCACCGTGCGCATTCCGGGCATCGACCACCGCGGCGTGGACGTGGCCGTCTACGAGTGGGGACGCGGCCCGCGCACCGTCGTGCTGTCGCACGGCTGGCTCGGGCGCGCCAGCCAGTTCTCGCCCCTCGTGCGCGAACTCGTCGCCGAGGGCTACCGCGTGGTGGCCTTCGACGGGCCCGCGCACGGCGAATCGGGCGGACGCCACATGTACCTCGTGGACTGGCTCGATGTCATCGCCGACCTGCAGCAGCGGCACGGCACGTTCGAGGCGATCGTCGGGCATTCGTTCGGCGGCCTCGCCGCGCTCGTCGCGGTCGCGCAGGGGACGGATGCCGCACGCGTCGTCACGATCTCGGCCCTGGCCGACGCCGACGAGCTGCTGCGGCAGTTCCAGCGGATGCTCGGCTACTCCGACGCCATCACGGTGCGGCTGCGCGAACGTTTCGCCGCGCGCTACTTCCCCGGCGACCCCGATCCGTTCGCGTGGCTTTCGGCCGTCCGCCGACCGCTGCCTGCGGCCGTGCCGCTGCTGCTCGTGCACGACGAGGGCGATCGGTTCGTCCCGTTCGGCGAGTCGGCGCGGATAGCGGCGGCGAACCCCGGCGCGACCCTGATGCCGACGACGGGTCTCGGCCACAACCGCATCCTCGCGGCCGACGCCGTGCTCGACGCCGTGGTGGACTTCGTGACCGCCGACGTGGCCGACTTGGCACGGACCACGGCGCCGGTGCCTGCGCGCGTCGATGCGGGTGCGCCGCACCGGGAGCGGGTCGCGGTCGGCTGACCGGGGTCATTCGGGCCGGCGGCATCCCGGCCGGCAAGCCGTCGTGCGCGACACGGCTGCACACGGCGCGCGTGCGGAGGCTTGGCCGTGTCTTCGGTCGGGAGGCGACTGGGCGTCACCTTGGCGAGCCACGGGGCCGGTGCGGGCGCGGCGACGCCATGCGGCAGAATCGGACGGTGCTGAGACGGCGACGCAACGAGGTGCTCACCACCGGCGGCGTGATCGCAGCGGTGGTGATGGTGCTGATCGGGCTCGGCGTGCTCGGCCTGTGCGGGACGCTGCTCGTGCAGATGATCAGCGACGGCGTCGGGCCGTTCGGCACCGTCGGCATCGCGCGGCCGACTCCGGCGTGGATCGCGATCATCGGCCTGTGCGTGGGCATCCTCGGTGGGCTGGACCTCGTGGTCGACAACAGCGGCTACCTCATCCGCTGCGCCCGCGGCCTGGTGCCGCGTCCGGCGAACGACAAGCGTGCCCGCCGTGAGCACGCGGCGCGCAAAGCGTCGCGGCATCAGCGTCAGGTGGGGGCGCGATCGGCCGAGGCGCAGAGGCGCGACCCCCGCGCGTGAGCGCGCCCCGCGCGCGGTCATGTCAGAAGAGCCGGGTGGATGCCGCCTCCTCCGCCGCGCTCCCGGAGGCCCCCGCCGGCGCACGCAGTGCTGCCGCGGCACGCCCGCGTGAGGTCGTGACGATGGGTGGTGCCGCCCGCGCGTCGGCACGCGAGGCGAGACCCGCGACCGGACCGCCGCGCACGTTCTCGTCCTCGGCGCGCCCGTCGAGCCCGTGTACGCGCAGCAGCGGTCGTACCCGCTTCGCCAGCCACGACCGATACGCCTTGGGCGCGGTGGCCGTGGCGCCCGGGTACAGGCCGCGATACGACGAGACGAGCTCCGGATGCTGCATCTCGAGCCACTGCAGAAACCACTGCTTCGCCCCCGGACGCAGGTGCAGCGCGCCGTACACGACGCGCACCGCACCGGCGGCCTTGATGCGGGTGAGGGCGTGGTCGATCGCCGCGATCGAGTCGGTGAGGTGCGGGATGATCGGCATCAGGAACACCGTGACGCGGAAGCCCGCCTCGGTCGCCGCGCGCACGGTCTCGAGCCGGGCCGTGGCATTCGGCGTGCCGGGCTCGATGAGGTGCTGCAGTTCGTCGTCGAACACGGCGATCGACATCGCGAGCGACACGTGCACCTCGCCGGCGGCCTCTGTCAGCAGCGGCAGGTCGCGCCGCAGCAGCGTGCCCTTCGTGAGGATCGAGAACGGCGTACCCGACTCGGTGAGCGCCGACACGATCCCCGGCATGAGCTTATAGCGACCCTCGGCCCGTTGATACGGGTCGGTGTTCGTGCCCAGCATCACCGGCTCGTGCCGCCAGCTGCCCCGCCGCACTTCTTTGCCGAGCACCTCGGCCACGTTGATTTTGACCACGACCTGCGTGTCGAAGTCCCGCCCCGCATCGAGCTCGAGGTACTCGTGCGTCCCCCGGGCGAAGCAGTAGACGCAGGCATGAGAGCAGCCACGGTACGGGTTCACGGTCCAGTCGAAGGGCATCGCGGACGCGCTCGGCACATGGTTGAGGGCGGACTTGCAGAGCACCTCGTGGAAGGTCACGCCGGCGAACTCGGGTGTGGTCACCGAGCGCACCAGGCCGTTCAGCTGTTCCATGCCAGGCAGGGCTGCGGCATCCGCCACTCCCAGCTCCTGCCCTTGCCATCTCATGATCCAATGAGAACAAAACTTCGAATGCAAGTCAAGACCCGACGTCGCAACATCGAACACTGCGCGAGGGGATGCCGCATACCTGGCCAAATCCGGCGACCGCGCGTAAGAATGGCAGACGTGACGGAGCCTGGCGGGCTCGCCACCCCCCGAGCCGCCCCCGAGACTCGTCGTGCCGCCCGAGCGATGCGCGAAGAGGCGGAACGTCGTGCCCGCGCGGCCGGGCACGCTGCCGGCGAGGACGCTGTCCGTCGCGCCTCGTTCGACGCCGAACGCCTCGCCGATGCGTCCGCACCGAAGGTCGACACCGTGCCGCTGTTCACGGTGGACACCGCGCCGGTGCTCACCATCGGCACCGGGCCGACGGCATCCACGGATCCGCCTGTCTCGAACCGCATGCCCGCGCCGTCTGCACCGCAGCCCGAGCGTGCGCCCGTGCTCCTGGCGGACCCCGCATCGACCCCCGCGCGCCACGTGCGGACGCGGCGGCTGACGCGCCGGATCGCCCTCATCGCCGGGCTCGCGACCGGTGCCGCGCTCCTGCTGGGCTCATCGGCCGTGGTGACCGCGATGATGGCGCCGCCCGCCGGGGTGACCGGCACTGCTGCGGCACTGACCGTCGCGCCGCCGACGATCCAGCAGCTGCCCGTGCCCGATGTGGACGAATCGCCGCCCGCGGCGGACCTGTGTGCGCTGCCGACGTTCACGAACGCGTTGCAGGCGGGCGACGACGAGGGCGCCGTCGTCGCGGCGGGCGGCGGGGAGGCGTTCCGTGCCGCTGTGGTCGACGGCCGTGCGCCGTGCGTGAACCTCAGCGACTCGTCGCGCATCTGGACGGTGCTCGACAAGCACCGGCCCGCGAGTCCCATCGATTACCGCCCGAGCAGCCTCGTGCTGCCCGACGGCGTGCGCAACATCGAAGGCGGCGCATTGCGAGCGGACGCGGCATCCGCCCTGTCGGCGATGGTGACGGCCGCGCGCGTCGCGGGCGCGGGCGAGCTGGCCCTCGAGAGCGGGTTCCGCTCGTACCAGACGCAGCAGGCGACATACGGGCGGCACTTCGCCGAGCGCGGCGAGCAGGCCGATCTCGTGAGCGCCCGACCGGGGTACAGCGAGCACCAACTGGGCCTGAGCGCCGACGTGGTGGCGTGCGCGGGAAGCTGCACCGGGCTGGACGAGCTCGCGGCATCCCCTCAGGGGCAGTGGGTCGTCCAGCACGCGTGGGAGCACGGCTGGATCGTGCGGTACATCGACGGGGCGACGCCGGTCACCGGCTACACCCCCGAGCCGTGGCACCTGCGGTATGTGGGGACGGCGCTCGCCAAGGCGTACCACGACGGCGGCTGGACCTCGCTGGAGGAGTTCTTCGGTCTCGAAGGCGCGCCGGACTACCTGGGCTGACCGGGTGCACGCCGGCTTGCGGCGCACGCTCGGTGAAACTGAGTACCATTCCTCTTGAGATTCAATCTCTACCGCCTCAGTGAAGACGGCCAAGATCAGCGAAGACAGGCACTGACGAGAGGAAGGCGCACATGGAGCGCGACATCTACGACGAGGACCACGAGGCGTTCCGCGACGTCGTCAAGGAGTTCATCAAGCGGTACGCGTCCGAAGAGAAGCGCAAGGAATGGGATGCCGCCGGCGAGATCGACCGCGCGACCATGCTCGCGGCGGGCGAGGCGGGCATCATCGGCCTGAGCGTGCCCGAGGAGTTCGGCGGCGCCGGGATGCTGCAGGACTACCGCTTCCGCTCCATCGTGCTCGAAGAGACCATTGGCGCCGGCCTCGGCTCGCTCGCCGGCGCCCTCGGCATCCAGGACGACCTCGCGGTGCCCTACGTCGTGCACATGGGCACGCAGGAGCAGAAGGAGAAGTGGCTCCCCGGCATGGCGACCGGCGAGATCCTCGGCGCGCTCGCGATGACCGAGCCGGGCGCGGGCAGCGACCTGCGCGGCATCAAGACGACCGCCAAGAAGGTCGACGGCGGCTATATCGTCAACGGCGCCAAGACGTTCATCTCGTCGGGCAAGACCGCCGACATGGTCGTGACGTTCGTCAAGACCGGCGAGGGCAACCGCCCCGACGCCTTCAGCCTGCTGATCCTCGAGGACGGCATGGAGGGCTTCGACCACAGCAAGAAGCTCGAGAAGATGGGCTTCCACGGCTGGGACACCGCAGAGCTGTCGTTCACGGACGTCTTCGTACCCGAGGCGAACCTCATCGGCGGCAAGGAGGGCCTCGGCTTCATCCAGCTCATGATGAACCTGCCGCTGGAGCGCCTGTCGATCGGTGTCGCCGCGGCGGCCGCGGGCGAGGCGGCCTTCGCCTGGACCCGCGAGTACGTGCTCAGCCGCGAGGCGTTCGGCGAGCGCATCGCCGACTTCCAGAACACGCGCTTCAAGCTGGCCGACATGGCCACCACGGTCGATGTCATGTGGGCCTACACCGACCGCGCGATGATGCTCTACAAGGACCAGAAGCTCACCGCCGAAGAGGCCGCGAAGGTCAAGTTCTGGACCACCGACCGCGAGGCCGAGCTCCTCGACGTCGGAGTGCAGCTGCACGGCGGCTACGGCTACATCACCGAGTACCCGATCGCCCGTGCATACCTCGACGCCCGCGTGCACCGCATCTACGGCGGCACGAACGAGATCATGCGTGACCTCGTGTCGCGCCAGATCGTCGGCAAGCGCTGACACCGGGCGGTCCCTGAGCCCGGGCGGTCCCTGAGCCCGTCGAAGGGACCGGATGCCGCCACCCCGGCCTTCTCGTGAGGGCCCGGTGGCGGCATCCATTCTTCGCGTTTCTGGCGAGTCGCCAAGAGTGGCGGCGCCGATGGACGCTTTTGGCGAGTCGCCAAGGGTGGCGGCGGCGACGGACGATTTTGGCGAGTCGCCAAGAATGGCGGCGGCGACGGACGTTTCTGGCGACTCGCCAAGAGTGGCGACGCCGACGGACGTTTTGGCGACTCGCCAAGAGTGGCGGCGGCGCTCGGTGCAAGCCGTCGCGGTGGGTTGCCAGGAATCGCGACTCGGGAGCGCCGATTGTGGCGAGTCGCCAAATTCGGCGCGCCGCCCGCGTCAGTGCTGGCCGGCGGGACCGCTGCCGCGGCCCATGCCGCGGCCGGCGAGGCCCCGGCGACGTGCGAGCTTCGCCACGCCGGCCTTGCGTAGGCGGTCGGCGATGACGATGCCCAGGGCCGTGCCGCCGACGCAGCTCGCGACCGAGAGGGCGAAGAAGCCGATCTGGGCGCCGATCGTCATCGATGCCAGGTCGAACGACACGGCGGCGAGGATCGGGTACAGCACGCCCACGACCGCGGCACCCGCGTAGTACTGCCACGTGCGCCAGCTGCGGTACAGCGCGAGGAGGAAGGGCAGTTCGGCGAAGAACGCCCACCACAGGTTGGTCAAAAGGTACGGGAACACGACGAGTCCCGAGATGAGGCCGACGAGCAGACCGGCGAGCGGGCGCTCGATGAGGCGCAGCGCGATCACGGCGGGCATGAGCCACAGGCCCGCGAGACCGACCGAGATGAACGGCACGACGGCGAACAGCACGGTCGACAGCGCGGTCGCACCCCACAGCATGACGCCGCCCGCGACGCCGATCGCCGCGCACGTGAGCAGGTACGCGGTGGTCGCGCGGCTCACGAGTGCACCTCCGCGGTCGCGCGCTGGGACTTGGGGGCGGGAGAGGCGGCGCCGACGCGCCAGTAGCCGATGAAGCTCACCTGGTCCTTCGAGACGCCGCGCTCGGCGACGAGGTGACGTCGGCCGTCGGTGGCCAGCGCCTGCTCGCCGACGACGTAGGCGTGGAACGGGGATGCCGGCAGCGCAGCCTCGCGCAGCGCCTGCAGCGCGAGGGCGCCCGGCTTGACCCCGTGCCCGCGGACGATGAAGCGCACGGTGACGCCTGCCGGGTGCGCGAACTCGAGCGCATCCTCGGCCGAGGGCACCTCTACGATCGCGAGGCCCGACGCGCCCGCGGGGAGTGACGCGCAGATGCCGGCGATCGCCGGCAGCCCGGTCTCGTCGGCGACCAGCACGACGCGGTCGGTGCCCCGCTCGGGGTTGAACGACACGCCCTCGTCGATCACCACGACGCTCTCACCGGCGCGGCACGACTGCGCCCATCGCGACGCGGGGCCGGCGGTGCCGTCCTCGGGCGTGCCGTGCACGACGAAGTCGACATCGAGCTCGGCGGCGGTGGTCGCCGTCGCGGGGCGGAACGCGCGCACGGTGTAGTTGCGCATCACCGGCCGCACGCCGTCGGGGATGCGCAGGTACTTCAGGTATCCGAACAGCTTGTTCGCCTTCGCCGGGATGCGCTCCAGAGCCGCATCGCCGCCGAGCGGCAGGAAGATGCGGAACCACTGGTCGTAGCCCATGGGGTGGAACCGGTCGATCTCGCCGCCGCCGAGGGTCACGCGGATCCAGTGGGGCGACAGCTGCTCCGTGCGCAGCACCGTGAGGTGCACGAGGCCGGGGGTTTCGGGCTTGACGAGTCGGGGGGCCGGGGCCATCAGACTGCTCCGTTTCGATCGAGGAAGGGATGGGCCCGCATCACGTGAGCCCCCAGGGGAAGAACACGGCGAACAGCGCGGCCGAGACCGCCCAGAACGCCAGGACGAACACGGTGTCGCGCACGCGCCACGGCACCAGGTGCCGTTCGGTGCGGTCGGGGTGGGCGCCGAACGCACGGGCGTCCATGGCCAACGCGACGCGCTCGGCATGGCGGATCGCGCCTGCCAGCAGCGGCACGATGTACCCGAACCAGCGTGCGACCGCGGCGAACGGACCCCGCCCGCCGTGTGCCCCGCGCACGCGATGTGCCTGACGGATGACCTCCAGCTCGTGCCCGAACCGGGGCACGAAGCGGAACGCCGCGAGCGCCGTGTACCCGATCCGGTATGGCACGCGCAGCTGCTGCACGCTCGCGCGCACGAGGTCGGGGCCCGTGGTCGAGAGCCCGGCGATGAGCGTCAGCGCGACGATCGCGGCCAGCCGCAGCCCGGTCGCGAAGCCGACTGCGAGGGCCCCGCCGTACATCGTCCACCCGCCGATCTGCCACACCACGACCGACTGGTCCACGCGCGACGCGTCGGTCCACAGCGCGAACCCGAACCCGATGACGAGGGCGCTGAGCGGCACCGCCAGCAGCAGCACGGCCGCGAGCCGTCGCGTGAAGTTCGCACCCACCAGCAGCACCAGATACGCCAGCAGCAGGAACGCGGTCGGCGTGGCGGCATCCCTCACGAACACCAGCAGCGCCATCGCCGGAAGCGGCGCCACCAGCTTCGCCAGCGGATTGAGCGCGTACAGGAAGCGGACCGGGGATGCCGCCACCCGGTGCGCGTACGGATCCACCGGGCTGTCCACAATTGGTGCAGTCACACCGCACCTCCCGTGGCCGCGGACCGCTTCGGCCGCGACCCGGACTCGGCGATCTGCCGAGATTCGGAGGGTCTGGTGGCATCCGCCCGATTCTGGGCAGAAGTCCGAGCCTCGGCGGTCGCCGGGAACTCGGTGATCGGCCCGGGATCGGAGGGTCTGGTGGCATCCGCCCGATTCTGGGCAGAAGTCCGAGTTTCGGCGGGCTTCGGGGATTCGGTGATCGGCCCGGGATCGGAGGGTCTGGTGGCATCCGCCCGATTCTGGGCAGAAGTCCGAGCCTCGGCGGTCTTCGGGAACTCGGTGATCGGCCCGGGATCGGAGGGTCTGGTGGCATCCGCCCGATTCTGGGCAGAAGTCCGAGCTTCGGCGGTCTTCGGGAACTCGGTGATCGGCCCGGGATCGGAGGGTCTGGTGGCATCCGCCCGATTCTGGGCAGAAGTCCGAGCCTCGGCAGTCGCCGGGAACTCGGTGATCTGCCCGGGATGCGGCCGAGTCTCGGCGGATGCCCGATTCTGGGGTGAACCCGGGATGGTGGAGGCACCGGGCAGGTCGGCGAGCCGCGCGATGCGCGAGAGCTCGGGATGCCGGACCAGCCCCCGCAGCGCGCGACGCAGCGGCGGCGGTCGCAGGCCGGCACGCCGGATGAGGTCGTCGTCGGCGAACACCCCGGCTGTCGCACCCTCGGCGAGCACGCGGCCGTCCGCGAGCACCACGGTGCGATCGGCGTGGTCGGTGACCAGCTGCATGTCGTGCGTCACGACGACGATCGTGGTGCCCTCGGCGTTGAGCTCCGACAGCAGCGAGAGCAGTTCGTCGGCACGGGCGCGGTCCTGGCCGAACGTCGGCTCGTCCAGGACGAGCACGGGCGCCCCCGCCACCAGGGCGGTGCCGACCGACAGGCGGCGCTTCTGTCCGCCCGACAGCAGGAACGGGTGGCTCGCGGCCTTGTCGGTCAGTCCGAACCGGTCCAGCAGCGCCTCGGTGCGCACGCGCACCTCGCCCTCCGGCAGGTGCTGCAGCCGCAGCCCGTGTGCGATCTCGTCGAACACCGTGTGCGCGATGAACTGGTGCTCGGGGTTCTGGAACACGAACCCGATGCGCGCGCTCAGCGTGCGTGCGTCGGCGCGTCCCACGTCGAGTCCGTCCACGTGCACGGCGCCCTTCGGCGGTGCGACGACGCCCGCGAGCGCCTGGATGAGCGACGTCTTGCCCGCGCCGTTGGCGCCGACGACCGCGACGAACGCTCCGCGCGGCACGTCGAGGTCGATCCCGTGCAGCACCTCGGTGCGTCCGCGGCGCAACGTCAGGTCGCGCACGGTGATCAGCGGGGTGAGGTCGTCCGTGCGCCCGGGGCGTTTCGTCTCGCTCGTTCCTCGCTCGCTCAACGACCGGGGCTCGGGCTCGCGCACGCGGGCGACAGCGCGCGAGACGAAGCCGCGCGACCGAGTCAGCCGG
>Ga0160441_100219_pt1 | contig 57273 bp, 49 predicted proteins | sample HID1971K_E1MG_FD_108260 | JGI IMG/M metagenome (GOLD analysis project Ga0160441, IMG submission 108260) | Enriched millipede-associated microbial communities from UW Madison campus, WI, USA - HID1971K_E1 MG | ecosystem: Host-associated > Arthropoda: Insects > Digestive system > Unclassified ... | reverse complement strand
GCGCCGATGACGCCACTCATCGGCCCCGTCGATGCGCCGGACCTGCACGTGATGACCTTCAACGTGCGGCGCCGGCTGCGCTGGACGCTCCGCCGGGCTGATCGCTGGCAGCACCGGCTGCCGCTCCTCCAGCGTCTGCTGCGCGCCGAGCGACCCGACCTGCTCGCCGCGCAGGAGCTGCTCCCCGACCAGGCGCGGGCCGTGCGCGAGGCGTTGGATGCCGCTCCGGGCGGCGCGCCGAGGGGAAGATACCGCCGCATCGGGCACGGTCGCCGCCCCGGTCCGCGCGGCGAGGCGAGCGCGCTCTTCTTCGACACGGCGCGCCTCGACCTGATCGAGTGGTCGCAGCGGGCTCTCTCGGACCGGCCCGACGAGCCCGGTTCGCGAACGTGGGGCAATCTCTTCCCCCGCGTCTTCGTCGAGGCGGCGTTCCGCGACCGCGCGACCGGCGCCGAGTTCTTCGCGATCGGCACCCACTTCGACGTCTTCTCCGGCGCCGCACGGCGGGCGTCGGCCGAGGCCGTGCGCGACCGGGTCGCCGCGCAGCCGCGGCCGGCGGTGGTGCTCGGCGACCTCAACGCGGCACCCGACTCGGCGCCCCTGCAGATCCTCCGGGCGGGGTCGCTCACGGATGCCTGGAGCGCCGCACGCACGACGCTCACCCCGGAGTACGGCACCTTCGCGGGCTACCGCGCGCCCACGCCGGGCGCTGCGCGGATCGACCACATCCTCGTGACTCCGGACGTCGAGGTGCACCGCATCGGCATCCCCGGCGGGGAAACCTACGGCGCCTGGCCGTCCGACCACCTCCCCGTTCAGGCAGTCCTCCGGATGTCGAGAAAGGCGAGCCCGTGAAGGAGAACTTCCTGCGCCGCCCGCGCGGCGCGGCCGAGTACGCCGCCGACGCGGTGCGGGTGCTCGGCGCGCTCAGCGTCGTCGCGGCGGCCGTGTGGTGGCAGCCCACGGATGCCGGCGTCGTCGCGTTCACGCTGCCGGCGCTGGTCGCGCCGCGCTTCCTCGGCCTGCGGGCCGTACCCGACATCGTGCTGCAGCTCGTCGTCCTGGTCGCGGCGTGGAGCAACGTGTTCGACCTCTATCAGACCCTCGCCGCGTGGGACATCGTCGTCCACTTCTCCTGCACGGGGATGCTCACGCTCGTCGCCTATCTGCTGCTCGCGCGAGCGGGCATCGTCCCCGCGCCCGGGCTGCCGGGGTTCACCGCTCGCGCCGCCGTCGTGCTCTCGGTCGTGCTCGGGCTCGCGCTCAGCGCCGTCTGGGAGATGATCGAGTGGGCGGGATGGCGGTTCATCTCGTCGGCGATCCACGTGTCGTATCAGGATTCCATCGGCGACATGGCGGCGGGCGGGGCGGGCGCGCTCGTCGCCGGCATCGTGCTCGCCCGCGTCCGCCTGACCCGCCCGGACGCGCACTGACCCCCGCCGCGATGCGCGGCGGGGGTCAGTGGACGGTTCTGCTCGTCAGCGCTGCGCGGAGCTGCGACGCGTGACGGCGACGTAGATCCCGAGCACGATGACCGCGCCGATGATCGAGCCGATGATGCCCGACGGCTGCAGGAAGCCGTCGTTGGGGTCGTGCTGGAAGATCAGGAATCCGAGGAACCCGCCGACCAGCGAGCCGATGATTCCGAGGATGATCGTCATGAGGATGCTCATGCTCTGCTTGCCGGGGATGATGGCGCGGGCGATGAAGCCGGCGATCAGGCCGACGACGATGAGGCCGAGGATGGTCCACAACATGGTGATTGGTCCTTACTCTGGGTGCGCTCGGGATGGTGGCGCAGCACGCGATGTGCGGCCCTCACGCTACAGGCGGCCGTCGTTTCGGGGCCGGAGTGGCCGGATCCCTGGACACGGCCGGCCAGAGGGGCTATGGTCGCGCGCCCGCGACACGGGAAGGGCCGCGGCAGTTGACGGGCGTGCCAGGCTGTGTGCATGGACAGAGATGTGCGCACCCACCTCGAGCTCACCGTCACCGAACCCGCGGAACTCGTGCTGTCGATCGCGGTGTCGGCGCACTACGAACCGGATCACGAGGTGTTCCTCGCCAGCCTCGACGGCGCCCCCGTCGAGCCCGAGCACTTCACCGACCACAGCGGCACGCGGTTCCACCGGCTGCGCGTCGGCGCCGGTTCGCTCGTCGTCGACTACCACGCCCACATCATGGGCATGGGGGCGCGGACGGTGGGGCTGCCGTACGACCTTTTCGCCTACCGCCTGCCGAGCCGGTACGTCGAATCCGACATCCTGACCCCCACCGCGACCGCCCAGTTCGCCGGCATCCCCGACGGGCCCGAGCTACTGGCCGCCGTGTCGTCGTGGGTCGGCACGCAGCTGGCCTACGTGCCGGGATCATCCGGGCCGACCGACGGCGCCGTGCGCACCCTCCTCGGGCGTCAGGGCGTGTGCCGTGATTACGCGCACCTGTGCGCCGCCCTCCTGCGGGGCCGGGGCGTCGCCGCCCGCGTCGCGGCCGTGTACGCCCCCGGCCTGCAGCCCATGGAGTTCCATGCCGTGGCCGAGGCCTGGATCGGCGGCGAGTGGCGGGTCGTCGATGCCACCGCGCTCGCGCCGCGGCAGACGCTCGTGCGCATCGCGACGGGGCGCGATGCGGCCGACACCGCCTTTCTGACGGTGCTGAGCGGCCGCGCCGACCTGAGCGCGCTCGAGGTCACGGCCGTCGTCGACGAGCTCCCGCGCGACGACGTGACCGAGCTCGTCTCGATCGGCTGACACACAACGTGTAAACCTGTTGACACTCACGGTGTCAACTGGTTTACTCAGGACATGCCCGACCGGATCACCGACACCCTGCACCATCTGATGGCGATGATCGACGGCTACGCCGACGAGCTGCTGCGCGCCCGCCACGGCATCACATACAGCCAGTTCGAGTTCCTCGCCGAGCTGGCGTTCCGCCAGCCCGTCGACATCTCGACGCTCGCGCGGCGCCTCTTCGTCACGAAGGCCGCCGTCAGCAAGCGGACACCCTCGCTCGTCGCGGCCGGCCTCGTCGAGACCTACCCCGCCGCGGGGCGTCGCGTCATGCTGCAGCTCACCGCGCGGGGCGCCGAGCTCGTCCAGGCGGCGAGCGCAGAGCTCGACGGCGAGTTCCGCGACCTGTTCACCCACCCCGCACTCGCCGACCTCGACGTCGAGCGGCTGCACAACGACCTTCGCACCATCCTCGCGCTCGTCTCCGGAAAGGACCTCGCATGACCAGTCGGATCCTCGTGATCGTCGGCACGCCCATCGCCGACAGTCTCAACCACGCCCTCGCCGCGGAGTACACCGCCGCCGCCCGTGCGGGCGGGACCGAGGTGCGCGTGATCGACCTCGCCGTCGATCCGATCCCCGCGCACCCGCGGCATCGTGACGAGCTGCGTGCGCCGCGCAGCGACGCCGACCGACCGCTCGATGCCGATGTCGCGCGGTACATCGACGACGTGCGCTGGGCCGAGCACATCGTGATCGTGCATCCGCAGTGGTGGGGCACGGCGCCGGCCGCCCTCAAGGCATTCATCGACCGCGTGTTCCTCTCGGGCTTCGCCTTCCGCTACCGCGACCGCACGGCGATCTCGGACAAGCTCCTCGCCGGGCGCACGGCGCGGCTGATCATGACCATGGACTCGCCGCGCGCGTGGAACCGCCTCGCCTACCGCAATGCGGCCGAGACGAGCCTGACCCGGGCGACCCTCGGATACTGCGGCATCGCGACCGTCGGCATCACCCGTTTCACGCCGGTGCGCTTCTCGAGCGCCGATGCCCGCACGCGCTGGCTCGCGCAGGTGGCCGCACTCGGCACGCGCGACGCCGCAGGCACCCGACGGGGGCGACAGCGGGCGGCATCCGTTCCCGTCTGAACGGTCCCGGCGACCTGCACGCGCATGCCAAGCTGGAGGCATGAAGGCCTGGATCGTGCGCTTCGCGTCGCTGTACGTGTTCGACGTCGTCGTCCTGATCGTGATCGGCATCCTCCTGCCGACGGTGCGGGTCGGCTGGTCCGTGCTGTGGGCGGCGTTGATCCTGACGGCGGCGACGATCTGGCTGAAACCGCTGCTGGCCAGATTGCTCGGCGGCGCGGCCGAGCGATCGGCGCAGAGCCGCACCCGTGCCGGCCAGACGGTCGTCACGTACGGCACGGTCTTCCTCGTCGAACTCATCGTCTGGATCGTCCTGGTGATGCTGTCGGGCATCCGCGTCGGCGGATTCTTCTGGGGCTGGATCCTGCCGCCGCTGCTGCTGCTCGTCGCGTGGGCCGTCTACGACGCGATCGACGATCGCCTGCAGCGCACCGCCGGCGACCTCTACGACCGCGCCACCGGTCGCGGTGACGCGGCGGTCGAGACGAGCGCCACCGGCGTGACCGCGACCTCGGCCACCACGACGGTGACGGTCGAACCCGACGACGGTCTCACGCCCGAGCAGCGGCGCATGCTCGACGAACTCGGATGACGAGCCTGTAACAAAGCGTCGCCGGGCGCCCCCGGCACCGCGTGCAGGCGGGAGGATGGATGCCACGGCACCCGTCACAGCATCCGCGCGCTCCGCGCCGGAAGGCGCGCGCCGCTCCCCTGCTCTCGATTCGGAGGACTCCGCCATGTCCCGTCCCGCCCTGCGCACCGCCCTGGCCGCCTCTGCGGCCGCCGCCCTGCTGCTGCTCGCCGGCTGCGCCTCCGGCTCGACCGACCCCGCCGCCTCGGGCGATGCCGACGCGGATGCCGCGTACATCACCCCCGGCAAGCTCACGATCGCGACCGGCGAGACGGCCTACGAGCCGTACGTGATCGACGACGACCCCGCCTCGGGCGAGGGCTTCGAGGCCGCTGTCGCCTACGCCGTGGCCGACGAGCTGGGCTTCGCGAAAGAGGACGTCGTCTGGGTGCGCACGTCGTTCGAGTCGGCGATCGCGCCGGGGCCGAAGAACTTCGACTTCAACATCCAGCAGTACACGATCACCGACGACCGCAAGCAGGCGGTCGACTTCTCGACCCCGTACTACGAGGCGAGCCAGGCAGTCGTCGCGATCTCGGGCGGCAAGGCCGACGGCGTCACCGACATCGCCGGCCTCAAGGGCCTGCTGATCGGCGCCATGACCGGCTCGACGAGCGCGACGACCCTCGAGAAGGCGATCGCCCCGACGACCGAGCCGCGCCTGTACGCCTCGAACGAAGACGCCCGCGCCGCCCTCGAGGCCGGCCAGATCGACGCGATGGTGCTCGACACCCCGACCGCGTACGTCGCCGCGAACTTCTACATCGACGGCGCCTTCGTCGTGGGTCAGCTGCCCGCCGCGGGCGTGCCCGACCAGTGGGGCCTGCTGCTGGCCAAGGACTCGCCGCTGACCGCGCAGGTCAGCGCGGCCGTCGACACGCTGCGCGAGAACGGCACGCTCGCCGACCTCGAGGAGCAGTGGCTCGGCGTCTTCACGGATGGCATCCCGAACCTGCAGTGACCCACTCGGGTAACGTCGTCCCGTGACCTCGCACACCCCGAGCGCCCTCGAACTCGATCGGCGCGCGTACCGCCGCGGGCGCGAGCGACGGTCGGTGCTCGTCGCGATCGGCTCGACGCTCGCGTTCGCCGCCGTGGTGTGGGTGACGGTCATCGCCACGCCCGGCTGGGCGCAGGTGCAGGAGACGTTCTTCGACCCCGAGACGGCGATCGCGGCACTGCCGAAGGTGTGGGCCGGGTTCCTCGTGAACCTTCAGGTGCTCGCGATCTCGGTCGTGACCGTCGCGATCGCCGCACTGCTGATCGCCGTCCTGCGGACGCTCCGCGGGCCGGTGTTCTTCCCCGTCCGGGTGCTCGCGGCGGTCTACACCGACCTGTTCCGCGGGTTCCCGTTCATCATCGTGCTGTACCTCGTCGGGTTCGGGCTGCCCACGATCGTCGGCCAGCGCATCGACGTCATCCTGCTCGGCGTCATCGCCGTCACCCTCACGTACTCGTCGTACGTCGCCGAGGTGATCCGCGCCGGCATCGAGGCCGTGCATCCGTCGCAGCGCCTGGCCGCCCGCGCGCTCGGGCTCGGCTACGTGCAGACGATCCGGCGCGTCGTGCTGCCGCAGGCGCTGCGCAAGATGACGCCGCCGCTGATGAACGACTTCATCTCGATGCAGAAGGATGTCGGCCTGATCTCGATCCTCGGCGCGATCGACGCGATCGCGGCGGCGCGGTCGGCGACCGCCCTGAACTACAACTTCACGCCCTACGTCGTCGCCGGCATCCTGTTCGTCCTGCTCGCCATCCCCTCGATCCGTCTCGCGGACTGGTACACCGCGAGGCTGCGCGAGCGCGAGCAGACGGGGGCGATCCTGTGAGCGCCGCCGCGCCCGCGCTGCGCGCCGAGGGCCTGTGGAAGTCGTTCGGCGAGCGCGCCGTGCTGCGCGGCGTGTCGGTCGAGCTGCACGCGCACCGGGTCGTCGCGCTCATCGGGGCCTCGGGGTCGGGCAAGTCGACGCTCCTGCGGTGCCTGGGCCTGCTCGAGCCGATCGACGACGGGCAGATCTTCCTCGGTGACGAGGACATCTCCGACCCCCGCGTCGACGGCAACCGGGTGCGCGCCCGACTCGGCGCAGTCTTCCAGAGCTACAACCTCTTCCCGCATCTGTCGGTGCTCGACAACGTCACGCTCGCCTCGCGCGTCGTGCACAGGATGCCGAGGAAGGATGCCGAGGCCCGCGCCCTCGCGCTGCTCGAGCGCATCGGCCTCGCCTCGTACGCGAAGGTGCACCCCGACCGCCTGTCGGGGGGTCAGCAGCAGCGCGCGGCGATCGTGCGGGCGATCGTGACCGACCCCGAGGTGCTGCTGCTCGACGAGATCACCTCGGCGCTCGACCCCGAGCTGGTCGGCGAGGTGCTCGAACTCGTCCGCTCGCTCGCCGCCGACGGCGCGACGATCCTCATGGCGACGCACGAGATGGCCTTCGCCCGCGACGTCGCCGACCACGTGGTGTTCCTCGACGACGGCGTCATCGTCGAGGAGGGCGCCCCTGCATCCGTCTTCGGCGCGCCCGAGCACGCGCGCACCCGCGCGTTCCTCGCCCGCGTCAGCGGGTAGTCGCGTTTCGGCGCGTCAGGCCTCCAGCGACCTCTCGGCCGCCTCGACGACGTTCGTCATGAGCAGCGCGACGGTCATGGGGCCGACCCCGCCCGGGTTGGGCGACAGATAGCCGGCGACCTCGACGACGTCGGGGTGCACATCTCCGAAGACGCGACTCTTCCCCGTCTCGGGGTCGGTCTCGCGCGTCACGCCCACATCGAGCACCGCTGCACCGGGCTTGACGTCGGCGCCCCGCACGATGTGCTTGACGCCCGCCGCCGCGACGACGACGTCGGCCGTGCGCAGGTGCGCGCCGAGGTCGGTCGTGCCGGTGTGGGTCAGCGTCACGGTCGCGTTGTACTCCCGGCGCGTCAGCAGCAGGCCGATCGAGCGCCCGATCGTCACACCGCGGCCGACGACCACGACGTTCTTGCCGTTCAGGTCGTAGCCGTTGCGCACCAGCAGCTCAATCACGCCACGCGGCGTGCACGGCAGCGGCGACGTGATCGGCGTGTTGACGTTCAGCACGAGCCGACCGAGGTTCGTGGGGTGCAGCCCGTCGGCATCCTTGTCGGGCTCGATCCGCTCGAGGACCCGATCGGTGTCGAGGTGCTTCGGCAGCGGCAGCTGCACGATGTACCCGTGGCAGGCCGGGTCGGCGTTGAGCTCGTCGATCAGCGCCTCGACCTCCGCCTGTGTGGCATCCGCCGGCAGCTCGCGCTGGATCGAGTTCATGCCGATCTCTTCGGACTGCCGGTGCTTCATGCCGACGTACAGCTGGGATGCCGGGTCGGCGCCCACCAGCACCGTCGCGATGCCCGGGATCACGCCGCGCGACCGCAGCGCCGCGACGCGCTCCGCGAGCTCGCTCTTGATCTGCGCCGCCGCGGCCTTGCCGTCGAGCTTCATCGCCGTCATGTCGATCTCCTATCGCCCCGCCCGGTCCGACCGTGCGACTTCATCTGCGTCGTGAGACATCATCCGGTGGACGCTGTCTCACGGCGCCACTGAAGTCTCACGGACGGGAGGCGCTCGGGGGTGCGTTACTGGGTCAGGCCCGGGTACAGCGGGAAGGCGGCGGTGAGGGATGCCACACGCGCGCGCAGCGCCTCGAGGTCGGCGCCGTCCGCGCCGCCGACGAGCGCCAGCGCGATGATGTCGGCCACCTCGGTGAACTCGGCGTCACCGAATCCGCGGGTCGCGAGCGCCGGCGTGCCGATGCGCAGGCCCGAGGTCACCATCGGGGGCCGCGGGTCGTTCGGCACCGCGTTGCGGTTGACCGTGATGTGGATCTCGTGCAGCAGGTCTTCGGCCTGCTTGCCGTCGATCGCGGCATCGCGCAGGTCGACCAGCACGAGGTGCACGTCGGTGCCGCCGGAGCGCACCGAGATGCCGGCATCCACCACGTCCTGCTGCGAGAGCCGCTCGGCGAGGATCGCCGCGCCGCGCAGCACGCGCTCCTGCCGCTCCCTGAACTCGGGTGTCGCCGCGAGCTTGAACGCGGTCGCCTTCGCCGCGATGACGTGCATGAGCGGGCCGCCCTGCTGCCCCGGGAAGACCGCCGAGTTGATCTTCTTCGCGATGTCGGCGTCGTTCGAGAGGATGAAGCCCGAGCGCGGCCCGCCGATCGTCTTGTGCACGGTCGACGACACGACGTGCGCGTGCGGCACGGGGCTCGGGTGCAGGCCCGCGGCGACGAGCCCGGCGAAGTGCGCCATGTCGACCCACAGCAGCGCGCCGACCTTGTCGGCGATCTCGCGGAAGCGCGCGAAGTCGAGCTGACGCGGGTAGGCCGACCAGCCTGCGATGATGACCTTCGGCGAGTGCAGGGCTGCGAGGCGCTCGACCTCGTCCATGTCGATCACCGACGTCGTCGGGTCGACGCCGTACGCGACGATGTTGTACAGCCGGCCCGAGAAGTTGATCTTCATGCCGTGCGTGAGGTGGCCGCCCTGGTCGAGCGAGAGACCGAGCAGCGTGTCGCCGGGGCGCGCGATCGCGTGCAGGACGGCGGCGTTCGCGGAGGCCCCGGAGTGCGGCTGAACGTTCGCGAACTCCGAGCCGAAGAGCGCCTTGGCCCGCTCGATCGCGAGCTCTTCGGCGACGTCGACCTCTTCGCAGCCGCCGTAGTAGCGGCGGCCCGGGTAGCCCTCGGCGTACTTGTTGGTCAGCACCGATCCCTGCGACTGCAGCACCGACACGGGCACGAAGTTCTCCGAGGCGATCATCTCGAGGTAGCCGCGCTGACGCTCGAGCTCACGCTCGAGCACCTGGGCGATCTCGGGGTCGACCTCGGCGAGGGGGGCGTTGAAGTACGGGTCGGTCATGGCGGCTCCTGATCGTGTCCGGTGGTTGCTTGCATCCGCGCGCGGCGGCGAAACCACGGCCGACCCAGGCGAACGGTCGAGTGCCATGTGGTCGCTCCCCGGTGGTCACCCACCTCAACGCCAGTTGCGACACCCCGAGCATAACGGATGCCGTAGGCTGGCGGCATCGGGTTTGTTAGGACTCTTTACTATATGCCCGCTCTGGCCAGCGCGGCAGGCGGCGGGAAGAATGGAGCCATCGTGTCCACTGTCGCTCTCGTGCCCTTCCCCGCCGCCGTCGCCGCTGCGGACTCCCCGCCGTTCGCCCTGTCGGCCGGCACCCACATCGTCGGCGGCGCCGACGACGTCAGTGCCCTGCGCGCGCTGGTCGCCACGCGCACCGGGCTGACGCTCGATGCGGCAGCCTCGGCAGCTGCATCCGATGCGCCGGCGGGCACCATCACGTTGGCCGTCGACCCGGGCGGCGCCCCCGAGTCGTACCGCCTCACCGCCGGCGAGCGAGCCATCGCGGTGACGGGCGCCGACGCGGCCGGCCTGTTCTACGGCATCCACACCCTGACCCAGCTGATCGAAGGGTCCGGCGATCGCTGGGTCGTGCCGGCCGTCCGGATCGACGACGCACCGCGGTTCGCGCACCGCGGGGTCATGCTCGACGTCGCGCGGCACTTCCACGACCTCGCCACGGTCACGGCCTACATCGACCGGGCGGCGAGCCTGAAGTTCAACGTCCTGCACCTGCACCTCACCGACGATCAGGGGTGGCGTCTCGAGATGGCGTCGCGGCCGCTGCTGACCGCCGCGGCATCCACCACGTCGGTCGGCGGCGACCCGGGCGGCTTCTTCACACACGACGACTACCGCGCGATCATCGCCCATGCGGCGAGCCGACACATGATCGTCGTGCCCGAGATCGACGTGCCCGGGCACACCCACGCCGTGTCGCTCGCCTACCCCGAGCTGTCCGAGCCCCCCGTGCTGAGCGACCACATCCGCGAGGTCGTCCGCGACTACGGCGGCGCGCTGCCGGCGAACGGCACGGCGTACGACGGCATGGCGGTCGGGTTCTCGTCGCTGAGGATCCATGAGGACGCGACCTACGCGTTCCTCGCCGATGTTTTCGGAGAGCTCGCCGCGCTGACCCCCGGGCCGTACCTGCACATCGGCGGCGACGAGGCGCTCGGCACCGACCCCGCCGATTTCGCGACCTTCGTCGCGCGGGCGACCGAGATCGTCGCCGGGCTCGGCAAGACCCCCGTCGCGTGGCACGAGGCCGGGGCGGCGGCGGGGCTGGCGCCCGGGACGGTCGGCCAGTACTGGGGCTTCGTGACCCCGACCGACGGCATGGACGAGAAGTCGCGCACGTTCGTCCGCGGGGGCGGCCGGCTGATCCTCTCGCCCGCCGACGCGATCTACCTCGACATGAAATTCGATGCGGCCTCGCCGCTCGGGCTCACGTGGGCGCGCGGCGTCACGAGCGTGCAGCGCGCCTACGACTGGGACCCGGCTGCGGTGATCGACGGGGTGACCGACGCAGACATCCTCGGCGTCGAAGCGCCGCTGTGGACCGAGACCGTGCGCGATCTCGACGACATCGACGCGCTCGCCTTCCCGCGCATCGCGGCGGCGGCCGAGGCTGCCTGGTCGCCCGCCGCCGGCAGCATCGCCGAGCGCGCCTGGCCGTCGTTCCGCGCGCGCGTCGGGGCGCTGGGCCCGCTGTGGCGCCGCGCCGGCATCCGCTTCGCGCCGCTCGCCGAGATCGACTGGAGCGACGACGAGAGGGCGACACCATGACGACCGTGATCCACTCGGCGCGCCTCATCGACGAGGGGCAGGTCACCGACGACGCCTGGGTCGCATTCGAGGGCGGCGAGGTGTGGCGCACCGGCACCGGCGACGCCTGGCGCGCCCTGCCGCCCGGCGGTCGCGGCGACGCCGGCGAGGCGGGCGACGCGATCGACGCCGCCGGTGCGTACCTCGTTCCGGGCTTCATCGACATCCACGGGCACGGCGGCGGCGGCGCCTCGTTCGACGACGGCGTCGACGCGATCCGCACCGCGCGCGCCGTGCACGTGAGCCACGGCACGACCCGTGCCGTGCTCTCGCTCGTGACGGCATCCATCGACGACCTCGCCGCGCGCGTCGGCGTCGTCGCCGACCTCGCCGAGAGCGACGGCACGATCCTCGGCTCGCACCTCGAGGGGCCGTTCCTCGACGTCGGCCACAAGGGCGCGCATACCGAGAGCCTGCTGCGCGCGCCCGATGCCGACGCCGTCGCCCGCCTCGTCGAGGCCGGGCGCGGCACGGTGCGTCAGGTGACGCTCGCGCCCGAGCTGCCCGGCGGGCTCGACGCGACGGCGCAGTTCGTCGCCGCGGGCGTCGCCGTCGCCGTCGGTCACACGAACGCGACCGAAGCCGAGGCGGCCGCCGCGTTCGATGCCGGGGCCACGCTGCTCACCCACGCGTTCAACGCGATGCCCGGCATCCACCACCGCGATCCCGGTCCGATCCTGGCCGCCATGCGCGACCGCCGCGTCACGCTCGAGCTCATCTGCGACGGGTTCCACGTGCACCCCGACGTCATCGCGCTCGCGTTCGCCGGCGCGCCGGGCCGCATCGCACTCATCACCGACGCGATGGCGGCGGCCGGTGCCCCCGACGGGGCGTACGAGCTGGGCGGACTCGCCGTCACCGTCATCGACGGCATGGCCCGGCTGACCGTCGGCGGCGCGATCGCGGGGTCGACCCTCACACAGGACGCGGCGCTGCGCGTCGCCGTCGCCGCCGGCATCGCACTGCCCGACGCCGTCGCGGCGCTCACCACCACTCCCGCACGGGCGATCGGCATCGCCGGACGGCACGGCACTCTGCAACCCCGGGCCGCGGCCGACGCCGTCCTGCTCGACGACGACCTGCGCGTCACGGCGGTGTGGGTCGACGGAGCGCGCGTCTGAGCCGACAGCGGTGTCAGTCGCAGGCCGAACTGCGTCGATCGGGCCGCCGTACCGCGGGGCGGGTCGATCCAGCCTGCAACTGTGACCGCCTTCGGCGCGAGCCCGCGCGACCGCGAGACCGGGTTCGGTGCGACACCACCCGCGTCTGAGACCGGATTCGGCGGGAGGGCGCCCGCGTAGACTGGCACCATGAGCGATCTGCCGCACGTGCGCCCCACGGCGCCGGCCGAACCGACGCCGACAGCCGCTCCGGAACGCCCCGCCGGAACGCGCCCGGCCCTCGACGCCGTCGACGTGCTCGCCTTCCTGTGCGAGCTGTTCGCGTTCGGCACCCTCGCGGTCTGGGGCTTCACGGCGTGGCCGTTCCCGTGGAACATCGTGGTCGGCATCGCCGCGCCGGTGATCGCGATCCTGCTGTGGGCGCTGTTCGTCTCGCCCCGCGCCGTGATCGCGGTGCACCCGTTCGTGCGCGCGCTCGTCGAACTGCTCGTCTACGCGTCGGCGACGATCGTGTGGTGGTCGAGCGGCAGCCCGTGGATCGGCATCTCGTTCGCCGTCGTCGCCGTGACCGTCGGCCTCATCGCGGGGCGCCGCCGCCTGGCATGACCGCGCGCGACGTGCTCGCCCGACTGCGCGCCGAGCTCGGCGCCCGGGTGGACGTGGACGCCGACCGGCTCGAGACCGCCCGCGCCGACAAGTCGGGGCACGCCTCGGCCGGGCGCCCGCTGGCGATCGTCGACGCGGCCTCGGTCGCCGACGTCCAGGCGACGATGCGGATCGCGCACGCGACCGGCACGCCCGTCGTCGCGCGCGGCGCCGGCACGGGCCTCGCAGGCGGGGCGAACGCCGGCACGGGTGAGATCGTCCTCTCGCTGCGCGCGATGGACCGCATCGTCGAGGTGCGGCCCGACGATCTGCTCGCGGTCGTCGAACCCGGCATCGTGAACGCCGACCTGAACCGCGCCCTCGCGGAACACGGCCTGTGGTGGGCGCCCGACCCGGCGAGCCGCGAGATCTCGACGGTCGGCGGCAACATCGCCACCGGCGCCGGCGGCCTGCTGTGCGCGAAGTACGGTGTCGTCCGCGACGCGGTGCTCGGCGTCGACCTCGTCCTCGCCGACGGGCGCCTGCTGCGCCTCGGCCATCGCAGCGTCAAAGGCGTCACGGGCCTCGACCTCACGTCGCTGGTCATCGGGTCGGAGGGCACGCTCGGCATCGTCGTCGGCGCGACGCTCAAGCTGCGCCGACTCGTGCCGGGCGCGACGCGCACCTTGACGGCGTCGTTCCCCGACGTGCGCGCCGCGGCGATCGGCGCGGCGGCCGTGACGGCGTCGGGCGTGCAGCCCGCGATCATGGAGCTGATGGATGCCACGAGCCTCGCGGCCGTCCACCGCCTGCTCGGTCTCGGCTCGCCCGCCGCCGGGGCGGCGCAGCTGACGGTGCAGACCGACGGTCCGGCGGCCGATGCCGAGGCCGAGGCGATCGCCCGGGCGCTCACCGATGCCGGGGGCGCCGTGCGCGTGGCCGCCGACGACGCCGAGGCCGATCTGCTCTGGCGCATCCGGCGATCGATGCACCCGGCGATGGAGACCCTCGGCACGACACTCATCGAAGACGTGTCGGTGCCGCGCAGCGCGCTGCCGGCGATGTTCGACGAGATCGCCCGGATCGAGCGCGCGCACGGCCTCGTGATCCCGACCGTCTGCCACGCCGGCGACGGCAACCTGCACCCGAACTTCGTGTTCGACGGGCCGGACGTCCCCGACGTCGTCTGGCGCGCGGCCGACGAGCTGTTCCGCGCGGCGCTGCGCCTGGGTGGCACGCTGACGGGCGAACACGGCGTCGGTGTGCTGAAGCGACGCTGGCTGCGGGGCGAGCTGGGCGACGACCAGTGGGAGCTGCAGCGGCAGATCACCCGCGTGTTCGACCCCACCGGCATCCTCAACCCCGGCAAGGTCTTCGACCACTGACGCCGCTCAGACAGCCGGCGGGTAGACCTGCGCGGGCGCCGCGGGGCGACCTCTCGCCCCGAGGACCATCGCGAGGATGCCGAGGGCGAGCGGCACGAGCACGGCGCCCACCGCCGAGCTGATCGCAAGCAGGGTCGCGAACTCCTGCACGCCCTGCGCGCCGACGGCGACGAGCGCGACCTGCGAGACGACGTACAGCGCGGCGCCGAGTGCGAGCCCCGCCGCCGGCGCCCAGCGCCACGGGTCGGGCACGACGCGCGCGCGACCGATCTCGACGACGGCGACGAGTGCCGCCGCGGCCCAGATCGCGAGGCTGACGTACCCGAGCAGCTGCAGCAGCCACAAATTCTCCGGCATCCCGGAGTCGGTGGGGATCTCGGCCGCGGGGGTCACGAGTTCGATGATCGACGGAACGAACGCCATCAGCAGGAGGGCGATGACACCGAGCGGCCGGCGGGCGACGATCGATCCTTCGCGGCGGATGCCGAGGGCGAACACCGCGTAGGCGGCGGCGGTCAGCAGGCGGCCCGTCCAGACGAGCACCGGCGTGAGGGAGACGTCCGGGCCGAGCATCGGAAGCACGGCACTTGCGGCGAGCAGACCGCCACCCCACAGCCAGGCCGGCACGGGGCGGCGGACGTCGGCGTCGCTCATGTCCGCGAGCCTAGCGCGGCAGACTCAGCAGCCTCAGAGGCCCTGCCACGCCGGCTTGTTCGCGAAGGCGTACCGGTAGTAGTCGGCGTGGGCGAGCTGCGACGCGGCGGCTTCGTCGACGACGACGGTGACGTGCGGGTGCAGCTGGATCGCCGACCCCGGCAGCGACGAGGTCACGGGGCCTTCGACCGCCCCCGCGACGGCGGCGGCCTTGCCTTCGCCGAACGCGAGCAGGAACAGGTGCTTCGCCTCGAGGATCGTTCCGAGGCCCTGCGTGATGCAGTGCATCGGAACCTCGTCGACCGAGTCGAAGAAGCGCGCGTTGTCGGCGCGGGTCTGCTCGATGAGCGTCTTGACGCGAGTGCGCGACGCGAACGACGACCCCGGCTCGTTGAAGCCGATGTGACCCGACGTGCCGATGCCGAGGATCTGCAGGTCGATGCCGCCCGCCGCGGCGATCGCGCGCTCGTAGTCCTCGCCCGCGTGCTCGATCGTCGCGAGGGCTCCGTTGGGCGTGTGGATCAGATCGGGGTTGAGCCCGAGCGGTTCGACCAGTTCCTTCGTGATCACCGACCGGTAGCTCTCGGGGTGCGCCGGGTCGATGCCGACGTATTCGTCGAGCGCGAACCCGCGCACGCGCGACACGTCGAGCCCGGCGACGCGAGGCCGCAGCGCCTCGTAGACGGGCAGCGGCGTCGAGCCGGTGGCGACGCCGAGCACGGCATCGGGACGCGCCGTGATGAGCTTCACGATCTCGTCGGCGACGAGGACGCCGGCAGCGGCCGGTGACGGGACGATGACGATCTCAGCCATGTGCGACTGCCTCCTGCTCGGTTGCTTCGGCTCCGATGATCGCCGCGCCCAGGGCCGCCGCGGGCGAACCCGGCGGCAGCATCTCGACGCGCTCGGCAAGCCGGAGCGAGCTCAAGAACGGCGAGGCGGCGGCGCTCGAGGCCAACTCGGACACCACGAGGCTCATCATACGATCACCCAGCGCCGTCACGCCGCCCCCCAGCAGAACCAGGTCGACGTCGCCGGCGAGGACGATCACGCGGATCGCCGCGGCGACGCCGTAGGCGAGTCCGGACCGGAGTTCGAGGGCGCGCGCGTCGCCGGCATCCGCCGCGTCGAACACGTCGCGCACGGGGAGCGCGCCGGGCCGTCCCCAGCTTTCGGCGATCGCGCCGCCGCCGCACAGGGCTTCGATGCAGCCGCGCTGGCCGCACTTGCAGAGCGGACCGTGCGGATCGACCGAGATGTGGCCGACCTCGCCCGCGGCGCCGTGCGCGCCGCGCCACAGCCGCCCGTCGGTGACGTAGCCCGCCGCGACGCCGGTGCCGAGGTTCAGGTAGGCGATCGAGCCGCCGGCGCCACGCAGCCCTCCGTGCAGGGCGGATGCGCCGACGGCGGCGGCCTTGACGTCGTTCTCGGCACGTACCGGCAGCCCGGTCGCCGCGCCGATCGTCGCGCTGAGGTCGAGTCGGTCGATCCCGAGGTTGACGGCGTGCGTGACGACGGCGCTGCCGGGCGCGACCTGGCCGGGCATGCCGACACCGATGGAGAGGAACTCGGATGGCGCGATGCCGACCGTGTCGGCGAGCTCGACCGCGAGCTCGGTCACCGTGGCGACGACCGCCTCAGCGCCCCAGCCGGTGGGACGACGGATGCGCGCGACGACGGTACCGGTGGGCGCGACGGCCACCGCGTCGGTCTTGGTGCCACCGACGTCGAACCCGAGTCGCATCAGCCTTTCACCGCTCCCGAGACGAGTCCGCCGGTCATGCGACCCTGAACGATCAGGAAGAAGATCATGACGGGCAGGGCGATCATGGTCGACCCCGCCATGACGGCGCCCCAGTTGACCGCGCCGCCGACCGACGAGGACTGGAACGCGTTCAGCCACGGCATGAGCGTCAGGTTGTAGCCGCTCATGAGCAGCAGCGCCATCGTGAACTCGTTCCACGCCTGGATGAACGCGAAGATGCCCGTCGAGACCAGACCCGGCGCCAGCAGCGGGAAGGTGACCTTCCAGAACGCCTGCGCCTTCGTGCAGCCGTCGATCATGGCTGCCTCTTCGAGGTCGGCGGGGACGCCGGCGACGAACCCGCGCAGCGTCCAGATCGTGAACGGGATGACTGCGGCGGTGTAGACGATGCCGAGGCCCAGCAGGGTGTTCAGCAGGCGCCAGTCGTCGATCATGCCGTAGATCGTGAACATCATCGCTTCGCCGGGGATCATCTGCACGATGAGGATCGACACGATGAACGTGCGGCGGCCCTTGAAGCGGAACCGCGCCAGGGCGACGGATGCCAGGAATGCGAACAGCAGCGTCACGACCAGGACGCCGGCGGTGACGGTGACCGTCGCCCCCAGCGCGTGGGGGAAGTCGGTCTGGCCCTGCGCGGCCTCGCGCGTCCACGCGCTGACGAAGTTGTTGACGGTGAAGTCGGTCGGGAACAGGCTCGGCGTGCGGCTGACGATCTTCGCGTTCGGCGTGAAGGCGAGGTTCACCATGTAGTACACGGGGAACACCGAGCAGAGGAACACGACCAGCGCCGCGACGTTCAGCATCGTGCGCGTGAACACCTTCTTGCCGGAGGGCCGTCGGGTCTCGATCGACCGCCGGCGCACCGGCTTGTCGAGGACGTCGGCGGCGCCGGCCGTGCCGAGCTGGGTGCCGACGTTGATCTGCGTGCTCACAGCTCTTCCTCCTTGAGCGTGGTGCGGACGTACCCCCACGACAGCGCCAGCAGCAGGACGACCATGAACACACCGATCGCGGCGGTCGCGCCGAACTCGCCGACGCCCTGCCGGAACAGGTAGGTCCCGAGCACGTTCGTGTCAGCGGCGACGCCGCCGCGGGTCTGCAGCGAGTAGACCTGCGTGAAGATGCGGAGGTTCCAGATGATCTGCAGCACGAGCACCACCGTGAGGATGCTGCGCACGTACGGGAACACGATGAAGCGGAAGCGGCGCAGCCCCGACGCGCCGTCGAGCGAGGCGGCCTCGAGCACTTCGGCGGGCACCTGGCCCAGACCGGCGTAGGTCGTGAACGCGACGAACGGGATGCCCTGCCACACGACGATGATCGTGAGGACGAAGAAGAACGACAGCGGCTCGAGCAGCCACGAGTGATTCGTCCACTCGGTCGTGCCGGTGAGGGTGTTCAGCACCCAGTTGACGAGTCCGTACTGCGTGTCGAACATCCAGCCCCAGACGACGGTCGCCGTCAGCGGCGGCATCGCCCAGGCGAGCAGCAGGCCGACCGAGACGACGACGCGCCAGACGCGGCCGAGGCGGGTCATCAGCACGGCGATCACGACGCCGAGGGTCAGGATGAGCGCCGTCAGCACGACCATCAGCGCGAGGCTGCGGAAGAGCACGGCGGGGAAGTCCGACTTCGTGAAGAGGTCGATGTAGTTCTGGATGCCGATGAAGTTCGGCGTCGTGCCCTGCACCTTGTTCTTCACCGTGTAGTCGGTGAAGGACTGGATGACCATGAGCACGGCGGGGTACCCGACCATGATGGCCAGGATGATGCTGGCGGGGGTCAGCAGGCCCCAGCCGCCACGGGCGTCGCGGCGACGTCGACGTCGCTCGCGGTCGGTGACCTTCTGCTCCAGCTCGCGCCGGCTCGGGGTCAGGCGGGAGTCGGGCCCTGCCGGGGTTGTCACGGTGGCCATGTCTCTCGCCTCCTCTCTCGGGTGGGCAGGGGGCTCCGGGCCCGGGTACGCGCCGGAGCCCCCTGTCGCGGGTGGTGCTTACTTGTTGAGGATCGCTTCGATGGCGGTGTCGAGCTCGGTCGCGATCTGCTCGACGTCGCCGCCCTGAGCGATCTTGACGAGCGCGTCGGGGATCAGCTGGGCCTTCTCGACCTCGGCCCAGTTCGGGCTGGCCGGGGTGCCCTTGGAGTTCGCGAGACCCTCGGCCTGCGCCTTGGCCGACGCCGTGTCAGGCAGGTACTGGGCCGCCGATACGATTCCCGGAACCAGCGCGTTCTCAGCCATCAGCTTCTGGTAGCCCTCGGAGAGCATGATCTTCAGCGCGTCCTTCGCCTTGTTGGGGGCGTCGGACTTGTAGGCGACGGCGATGTTCGAGCCACCCGCGAAGATCGGGGCGGTCTCGCCGGCCTTGAGGCCCGGCAGAGCGAACGCGCTGAGGTCCTTGGCGTACGTGTCGGGGCATCCGTTGGACACCTCTTCGCCGGCCGCCTCGTCGCCCCACGGCCACGCGCCGGTCAGGTTGCCCTCGGCCCATGCAGGGCTCGAGAGGAAGCCGACCTCGCCGGCGCAGAACGCGATGTTGCCGAGGCGCTCGTTGCCGTCGACCGGGGCGACCGAGGCGTTGAGGTAGACGTCCTGCAGCATCGCGAGGCCCTTGAGGCTCTCGGCGCTGGAGAACTGCGCGTCCCACGTGTCGCCGTCCTGCACGGCGATCTCGCCGCCGTTGGCCCAGATGTAGGGCAGCGCGTTGTACCAGTCCTTGCCGGGGGCGAAGATGCCCGAGACGGTGTCGGTCTTGATCTCCTTGCCCTTGGCGACGTACTCCTCGAGCGTCGTGGGCAGCTCCGTGCCGACGATCTGCGGGGTGTAGAACACGACGCGGCCACCGGCGTAGTAAGGCGCAGCGTACAGCGAGCCGTCGAGCGTGCCCGCGTCGACGAGGCCGCTGAGCAGGTCGTCGCCGCCGAGCTCTTCCTTGATGTCGGTCAGGTCGGCGAACAGGCCCGCGTCGGCGAAGCCGATCGCCTGCGTGTTGCCCACCTCGACGACGTCGGGGGTGTCGCTCGACGAGAGAGCTGCCGTGTAGGTGTTCGAGACGTCGTCCCAGGTCTTCTCCTCGATGGTGAGGGTCCAGCCCTCGTTCTCCTTCTCGAAGGTGTCCTTGAGGTACTGACGGGCCGTGTCGGGCGTGTCGGTGCCGACGAGCCAGACCGTCAGGTCGCCGGACGCGGCCTCGCTCGCCTCGGGTGCAGCACTGCCGCCCGAGCAACCGGCGAGAACGACAGCCGAAGCGCCGAGGAGTGCGAATGCTCCGAGCTTCTTGTTCATGGTGTCTTCCTTTTGTTTGTTTTCTCTTGGTGGGACCCAGAGGCCGAGCGGCCCATCCGGGGGGATTGCGGGTGTCAGGACACCCCGAGTTGTCCCGACAGGACCATGACGGCCGCGCCGCGGAGGACGATGTCCTCGCCTTGCGCCGTCATCCGCACCTGCACGCTGTCGTGGAACGCGGCGAGCGTACGGGTGCGCAACGTCTCGACGGTCGCCTCCGCGAGAGGACCGTCGAGAAGCTCTTCAGGGCCGGAGAGGACGATCTCCGACAGATCGAGGGCGCCGACGATGGGCGCGACGGCGATGCCGAGCCGCTCCCCCGCGTCGTGCAGCACGGCGCGCGCGTCGGCGCCGTCTTCGGCCAGGGCGCGCTCGAGCGACGGGGCCGACAGCCACGCCTCGAGGCATCCGACCTTTCCGCACGCACAGGTCGGGCCGCCATCGGTGCCGACGGTGACGTGCCCGATCTCGCCCGCGGCGAAGTGGCTGCCGAGCATCGGCTGGCCGGCGAGCAGCAGCGCCGAGCCGACACCGCGGCCGACGCGGACGAGCATCAGGTCATCGCCCGCGCCGCCGAACGTGTACTCGGCGAGCACGGCGGCGTTCGCGTCGTTGGCGACGAGCACCGGCAGCTCGACCTCGCGTCGCAGCGTCGCCTCGAGGTCGACATCGGTCCACCCGAAGTTGGGGGCGGTCAGCACCGTGCCGTGCGCGTCGACGATGCCCGGGGTGCCGACGCCGACGCCGAGCACCGGCGCATGCGCGTCGGCGACGAGGTCGCGGGTGAGGCGCACGACCGTGTCGAGGATGTCGGCCGAGTCGGGCGGGACGGGCACCTCGTGCCGCGCGACGATCTCGCCGTCGAGAGTCAGCACGGCCCCGAGGAACCGGTCGCTGCGCGAGAGGTCGACGCCGATGATGCGGTGACCCTCGCGGTCGAGGTCGACCAGGATCGCGGGCTTGCCGGGACCGGAGGCCTCACGCACGCCGCGCTCGACGACGTACCCGTCGTCGATCAGTTCGGCGATGAGGTCGGAGATGGTGACGCGGGTCAGGCCGGTCTCACGGGAGATGTCCGCCCGGCTCATGGCACCCTGGTGGAAGAGGGTCTGCAGCACGAGCGAACGGTTGTGCGCGCGAGCGTGCTCGGGCAGCACCTTGGTCGCCGAGCGCAGCGCGCGCCCGGGACCGAACGACGGGCCGAAGGACCTCGTCCTGTCGGCCGCCTCGGCGGAGGCTCGCTGTGTTTCCGTTCCCGTCACGTTTGTTAGTAGACCTTACGAACCCCCCGCCGGCAACCCCGGAAACGCAATTTGCTAGGGGTGTTTACAAAACCGTTACATTCGGGCCTCGCCCGAGAGGAGGATTCGTGCCACGCACGCACCCACACCGCCTGCCCGTCATCACGGCCTGCATCGCGCTCGCCGTCGCCCTCTCGGCCTGCGCGCCGGACCCGGCCTCCGACTCGGCCGCGCGCACCGACGCGCCCTCGTCGACGCAGACCGTCGCCGAGGCGTGCACGGCCGTCCGCACCGGCGTCGCCGACGCCACCGCACAGTTGCAGCAGTTGGATGCCGCAGACCCCCAGGCGGCCGTCACCGCGATGGGCGACGTCGCCGCCGAGCTCGGCGCAGCGGCATCCGCCGTCCAGAACGCCGACGTCGCCGGCATCCTGCCCGATCTGCAGTCCGGGTTCACTGCGGCGGCCGAGTCGCTGCAGAAGATCGCCTCGGGCGACCTGTCGCAGGTGCCGGCGCTGCAGCAGTCGACGACCGACATCCAGGACGCGCTCACGCGGCTGTCGAAGGTGTGCAACGCCGAATGACCGTGAGGGCGCCTCTCAGCATGCATCGCGTACCATAGACGAGCGCGGCCTGCGCACAACCGGCAGAACCGTGGGGGTAGTGCGGTGACAGATATCGCCACCAAGTCCGAAGCCGACGGTTCGTCGGACGATTCGCCGCGCGACGCGCAGGCGACCACCGCCGTCCTCGACACGGCGGCCCCGCTCGAGTGGGCCCCCGCCGAGCCGCGCGCGAAGAAGAAGCGCCTGTGGCTCTGGATCGGCGTGCCCGTCGCGGTCGTCACCGCCGGCGCCGTCGCAGCCTCGCTCGTGCTGATCGCCCCGGGCACCGCCGTCGCCGGCGTGCCGGTCGGGCTCCTCACGGCCGGAGCGGCGACGGATGCCATCGACCAGCGCCTCGCCGAGACCACCCTCGTCATCGGCGAGGGCGGCCCGACGATCTCGGCCGCAGACCTCGGCGCGACCATCGACGCAGACAAGCTCGCCGAGTCGGCGTTCTCGGAGCGGCCAATGTGGAACCTCGCGCAGTGGAACGGCGAGCCGCTCGACACGACCGTCGCGATCGACCCGATCAAGGCCGAGGCTGTTCTGCGCGCCGCCCTGCCCGATGCCTACGTCGAACCGCTCGGCGCGACCGTCGCCTTCGATGGGGCGTCGTTCGTCGTGACCCCCGCCGTCGACGGCACCGGCGTCGACCTCGACGCCCTCACCGCCTCGCTGCACGACGCCTTCATCGCCGGCCAGACCTCGGCGACCGTCGAGGTCACCGAGACGGACGTGCCCGCGGCGGCCACCACCGCGGCGGCGCAGACCACCGCCGACAGCGCCAACGCGATGCTCGCGAACGCCGGGTTCTACGTGGGCGACGAGCGCACCGTGCCCGTCGACGCCGCAACCGCCGCAAGCTGGCTGACGATCGCCGCCGACGACGAGGGCGCTTTCGCGATCACCGCCGACGCAGCGAAGATCCAGCCGGTCGTCGACACGCTCGCCCCGCTCGTCAACCAGGCACCGGCGAACGGCACGGTCATCACGAACTCGGACGGCGCCGTGCTGCGCACGACGGTCGCGGGTCAGGACGGCCGGACGCTCGGCGACACGTCGAACGTCGCGCAGGACTTCGCGACGCAGCTCGAGACGGGCAACGCTGCGTACGCGCTTCCGGTCGAGGTCGTCCCGACGGTGACCACGACGCTGCAGCGCCTGCTCGAGGTCGACCTCGGCGAGCAGCGGGTCTACCTCAAGGAGAACGGCAACGTCGTCGACTCGTGGGCCATCTCGAGCGGCGAGTCGCGTTCCCCCACGGTCCCCGGGCGTTACCGCGTCAACAGCCACTACGACGTGCAGACGATGTCGAGCGGCGCCGGCAAGAACGGCACCGGGTACTGGGACTACGAAGTGCCCAACATCCAGTGGATCATGTACTTCAACGGCAGCCAGGCGTTCCACGGCGTCTACTGGCACAACAACTTCGGCACGCCGATGAGCCACGGCTGCGTCGGCATGCCGAACTCTCGCGCCAAGCAGATCTACGACTGGTCGCCCAACGGCACCGACGTCTACATCCACAGCTGACCCGCTGACGCAAGAAGGGGCCGGATGCCATGGCATCCGGCCCCTTCTTGCGTAGCGGGTCAGAGGGCGTCGATCACCGCGTTGAGCGTCGCCGAGGGGCGCATCACGTCGACGACCTTCGCTGTGTCGGGGTGGTAGTAGCCGCCGATGTCGACGGGCGAGCCCTGCACGGCCGTGAGCTCGTCGACGATCGCGGTCTCGGCATCCGACAACTGCTGCGCGATCGGCGCGAACGCGGCCGCCAGGTCGGCGTCGGCGGTCTGCCGCGCGAGCTCCTGCGCCCAGTACAGGCCGAGGTAGAAGTGGCTGCCACGGTTGTCGAGCGTGCCGAGCGCACGGCCCGGCGAGCGGTCTTCTTCGAGGAACGTGCCGGTCGCGGCATCCAGCGTGTCGGCCAGCACCTTCGCCTTGGCGTTGCCGGTGTACTCGGCGAGATGCTCGAACGACGCCGCGAGCGCGAAGAACTCGCCGAGCGAATCCCAGCGCAGGTAGTCCTCTTCGACGAGCTGCTGCACGTGCTTGGGGGCAGAGCCGCCCGCGCCCGTCTCGAAGAGTCCGCCGCCGGCGAGCAGCGGGACGATCGAGAGCATCTTCGCCGACGTGCCGACCTCGAGGATCGGGAACAGGTCGGTCAGGTAGTCGCGCAGCACGTTGCCGGTGACCGAGATGGTGTCTTCGCCCTTGCGCAGGCGCGCGAGCGTGTAGCGGGTCGCCTCGGCCGGCGGGAGGATCACGATGGTGATGTCGCCGGTGTCGAGGGTCGCGAGCGCCTGGTGCACCTTGCCGATCAGCTGCGCATCGTGCGCGCGGTTCACGTCGAGCCAGAACACGGCGGGCACCCCGGTCGCGCGGGCGCGGGTGACCGCGAGGCGCACCCAGTCCATGATCGCGATGTGCTTGGTCTGCGTCGCACGCCAGATGTCGCCCTGCGCGACGTTGTGCTCGATGAGCACCACGCCGTCCGAGTCGAGCACCTCGACGATGCCGTCCGAGGGGATCTCGAACGTCTTGTCGTGGCTGCCGTACTCTTCGGCGGCCTGCGCCATGAGTCCGACGTTGGGCACCGTGCCGATCGTCGCGGGGTCGAGCGGGCCGTTCGCGATGACGTCCTCGATGACCGCCTGGTAGACGCCGGCGTACGACGAGTCGGGGATCACCGCGATGGTGTCCTCTTCTTCGCCGTCCTTGCCCCAGAGCTTGCCGCCGTTGCGGACGAGCGCGGGCATCGAGGCGTCGACGATGACGTCCGACGGGACGTGCAGGTTGGTGATGCCCTTGTCGCTGTTGACGTAGCTGAGGCGCGGGCCGTTCTCGAGGTCCTGCGCGATGCGCGCCGAGATGGCGTCGCCGTCGGCCACGTCGCCGAGGCCCGACAGGATCGAGCCGAGGCCGTTGTTGCCGTTTAGGCCCGCCGCCGTGAGCTGGTCGCCGTAGGCGTCGAAGACGTCGGCGAAGAAGGCGCGCACGACGTGGCCGAAGATGATCGGGTCGCTGACCTTCATCATCGTGGCCTTCAGGTGCACCGAGTACAGGACGTTCTCGGCTTTCGCCTGCGCGATGGTGTCCTGGAGGAACGCGTCGAGCGCCGCCGCCGAGAGGAACGTCGCATCGATGACCTCGCGCGGCAGCACCTTGAGCCCGTCCTTGAGCACCGTCACGGTGCCGTCGGTCGCCGTGTGACGGATCGTCAGGACGTCGTCGTGCGCGGCGATCCAGCTCTTCTCGTTGCTCTTGAAGTCGTCGTGGCCCATCGTCGCGACGCGCGTCTTCGAGCCGGCCGCGAACGCCTTGTTGCGGTGCGGGTGCTTGCGGGCGTAGTTCTTCACCGACAGCGGCGCGCGGCGGTCGCTGTTCCCTTCGCGCAGCACGGGGTTGACGGCCGATCCCTTGATGCGGTCGTAGCGGGCGCGGATGTCCTTCGCCTCGACCGTCGACGCGTCGTCGGGGTAGTCGGGGATGTCATAGCCCTGGCTCTGCAGCTCGGCGATCGCGGCCTTGAGCTGGGGGATGGATGCCGAGATGTTCGGCAGCTTGATGATGTTCGCCTCGGGCAGGGTGGCGAGGCCGCCGAGCTCGGCGAGCGCGTCGCCGACCTGCTGCTCGGGGGTGAGCCGCTGCGGGAAGGCGGCGAGGATGCGACCGGCGAGCGAGATGTCGCGGGTGTCGATCTCGACACCGGCCTGGCCGGCGAAGGCCTTCACGATCGGCAGGAACGACGCCGTCGCCAGCGCGGGAGCTTCGTCGGTGTGGGTGTAGATGATGGTGGAATCAGGCACGTCTGAGCTTCCTTGTCGAGCGTCGCGGGATCGTTCTCCACCCTACCGCACCCCATGAAAGTATCTCGACGTCAAGATACTTTCGCGGCTGCAGCGAGACGCCGAACCCTCACCCGCGGGCCGAACCCTCACGCGCGAGACGTCTCAGGGTTGAGGGCTGGGCGTCGGGGTGAGGGTTCGGCCGCCATCTCATTGCGCGCGCCGGCGCCAGAGCTGGGCCTCGTAGGGGGCGAGCGTGCGGGCGGCGAGGGGGCCGGAGCCGAGCACGAACTCCCACGGCGGTGCGGGGCGGCGGGCGCGGCGGACGCGGTCGGAGAGGTTGAGCACCACGAGCCACTCCCCCGTCGCATCGACGCGGCGGTACCGCCAGATCCTCGATGAGGAGCGCTCGACGATCGTCTCGCCGTAGACGAGCGCTCGGTGCGCGCGGCGCAGCGCGATGAGCGAACGGTGCCACTCGAGGACGGATGCCGGCTCGCCGGTCTGCGAGGCGACGTCGATCCCCGGCGAACCGGTCGATCCCGCCGGCGGGGGCAGCCAGGGATCACCCGTCGTGAACCCGCCGCCGAGCGTGGCATCCCACCGCATCGGCACCCGGGCGTGGTCGCGGGTGCCGGCGAGCACGCGGGCGATCGCATCCGCGGCATCCATGCGCTGCCCCGTGAGCTCGGCGGCGAGGTTCAGACTCTCGACGTCGCGCAGGTCGCCGAGCCCGGTGAACCGCTGGTTGACGGCCCCGATCTCCTGCCCCTGATATAGGAACGGCGTGCCGCGCAGGGTGAACTGGATCATCGCGATCAGCTTCGCGACGGCGACGCGGTGCTCGGGCCGCGGGTCGACCTTCGACACCATGCGCGGGTTGTCGTGGTTGTCGAAGAACAGGCTCATCCAGTACCCGTCGCTGAACTCGGCCTGCCACCGCGTGTAGTAGCGCTTCGCGTGCCGCAGGTCGTAGCGGTAGTCGTCCCACCGGGTCTTGCCGGGGTTCTCGAGCTGGTCGAAGTTGAAAACCATGTCGAGCTCGCCACGGTCGTCTCCGACCATGAGCTTCGACATCTGCGCACCGATCGCGGGCGTCTCGCCGATCGCGACGCAATCGGGGTCGTCGGAGCTCTCGCCGCGGAGCGGCCCGAACGCCTCGTCCCGCAGCTGGCGCAGATGCTCATGCAGGCGCGGACCATGGAAGTAGTGCTCGAGCCCGGTGAAACCGGTGGCGGCGCCGATCGCGTCGTTTCCGTCGGGGAGGCCCCGCGTCTTCGAGATCAGGTTGATGACGTCGAGTCGGAACCCGTCGACGCCGCGGGCACGCCACCATCGCACGATGTCCCTCACCTCGGCGCGCAGCGCGGGCGACTGCCAGTCGAGGTCCATCTGCTTCGGCGAGAACAGGTGCAGCGCCCAGGCGCGCGCCTCGGGGAACCACCGCCACGCCGGCCCCGAGAAGAACGACTGCCAGTTGTTCGGCGGCTGCTCGGGCGACCCCTCGCGGATGAAGTAGTAGTCGCGGTACGGCGACGCGGGGTCGGCGAGCGCATGCTGGAACCACTCGTGCTCGTCGGAGGTGTGGTTCACGACGAGATCCATCACGAGCCGCATGCCGCGCTCGTGCAGGCCGGCGACCAGCGCGTCGAAGTCGTCCATCGTGCCGAACTCGGCGAGGATCGCCTGGTAGTCACGGATGTCGTACCCGCCGTCATCCCACGGCGAGTCGTAGATCGGCGACAGCCACAGCGCGTCGACGCCGAGCGCCTGCAGATGATCCAGACGCGACAGGATGCCGCGCAGGTCGCCCACCCCGTCGCCGTCCGAGTCCTGGAACGACCGCGGATACACCTGATAGAACACCGCTTCCCGGAACCACGCCTCGCGCTGCGGCAGGCCGTCGGTCGGCACGTCGCGATGCGCGCCCAGCAGGTCGACGAGACTCTGCACGAACGCGGCATCCACCCGCCCGCCGGACAGCCACGGCAGCGCGCCCAGCCGCACGGCCCCGAGCGGCGACGCGGTGATCCACCGCGGCGAGATGCCGAGCTGGTGGGTCAGCGAGTCGACGATGTCGCGCCCGAGCGGATGCCGGTACAGCGCGCGCAGCCGGGTGCGCGGCGTGACCTCGTCGATCACGGGAGGGAGGGGATGTCAGGGAGGGAGGAGCCGAGTGTCGAGTCAGCTCCTCCGCTCGCGGCATTCCCTCCCGCCGCCGCGCGGCGCGCGTCGAGCTCGGCGAGGATCTTCGCGTACCGCTTCTCGTCGAGCCGGTAGAAGCGCAGCCACAGGACGTAGCTGAGCAGGATCATCGCGAGGGGCACGAGCAGCATCATCGCCTTGACCAGCACGGTGCCGCCCTCGGTCATGCCGCTCGCGTCGCCGGCATCCTTCATCCCGCTCGCGATCACGGTCCACCCGACGATGCCGCTCGCGACGGCCGAGCCGAGCTTGTAGATGAACGGCTGCAGCGAGAGCGTGACGCTGTCGTTGCGCTGATGGAACAGGTATTGGCCGTACTCGACGGTGTCGGAGACGAACATGAGCATCAGCAGCTGCAGCACCGCCTGCGCGGCGAAGATCGCGACCCCGGCCACGACGACGATCGCCACCCCGCCGGGCGGGGCGAAGAAGAAGACGACGTACCCGATGGAGATGACCGCGATCGCGATGCCGAAGAGGGTGCGCCGGGTCGCGAGGCGACTGACGAGCGGGTACGTCGCGAACGCGGTGATCTGGGAGACGCCCAGCACGAGCGCGAAGATCGTGTACATGCCCTCGTCGCCATATACATACGTGAAGTAGTAGAGGCCGAAGTTGATCGTCGTGGTGAAGGCGATCATGAACAGAGCGAGCGAGCCGGCGACGGCGAGCAGCTGGTCGTTCTTGAAGATGAGCCGCGTGAGATCACGGAACCGCGTGTGCTCACCGGCGACCAGCAGCGATCGGTCTTCGTGAACGACGAGCAGCGTCACGCTCTGGAAGAGGATCATGAGGACGGCCGCGCCGATCGCGACCCAGAAGTACGACCAGCGCATGTCGCCGATGGCCGAGCCGATCGCGTTCGAGACGGGCACGATCGCCACGACCATCGTGAACGCGCCGATGGCCGAGCAGATCCGCGCGACGGCGCCGATCTTCTCGCGCTCCTTCTGGTCCTGGCTGAGCGCGGGCAGCATCGACCAGTAGCCGACGTCGTTGACGGTGTACGAGACGCTCCACGCCAGATACACGACGGCGAACACCGCGATGAACGCCGCGTCGCCGAGATCGCTCGGGGTGAACATCACGACGAGCAGGATGGTGGATGCCGCGAGGCCGATCAGGATCCACGGCTTGAACTTGCCCCATCGCGTGCGGGTGTTGTCGACGATCACGCCGATGAACGGGTCGCTGACAGCGTCGAACACGCGCGTGAGCACCATGACGATCGTGACGCCGGCGAACGCCGTCGTCGACACCTGCAGCACGTCGCTCAAGTAGAAGAGCAGGTACAGGCTCACGATCGTGTAGGCCATGTCGCGGCCGATCGTGCCGACGCCGAATCCGAAGCGATTGCGGCGGGTGCCGGCAGGGCGCGCGTTCGTCGGCATGGTCGCCGGAGCGGTCATCGGTGGTCCTTCCCGTGCGGACGGCGGTGTCCGGCGGCATCAGCCTACGCGCGAGCGACGCGGGTTCACGTCAGGTGCGACCGCGCCGATATCGTGATGTCGTGCCTCGCTTCGATCTGCCCCTCGCCGACCTGCAGACGTACCGTCCCGACGTGCGCGAGCCGGCCGATTTCGACGACTTCTGGGGCGCGACCATCGCCGACGCCCGCGCCGCGGGCGGTGAGGTCGTGGTCACGCCGATCGAGACGCCGCTGACGCAGCTCGACGCGTTCGATGTGACGTTCTCCGGGTTCGCCGGCGACCCGATCAAGGCATGGCTGCTGCTCCCCGCCGGCGCGGCGGCCGGCGGTGCGCCCTTGCCTGCCGTCGTCGAGTACAACGGCTACGGCGGCGGGCGCAGCCTGCCCTTCGAGCGGCTGGGCTGGGCGGCATCCGGCTACGCGCACCTGTTCATGGACACCCGCGGTCAGGGCTCGGTGTGGGGCAACGGCGGCGACACTCCCGATCCGCACGGCTCGGGCCCCGCCGTCCCGGGTTTCATGACCCGCGGCGTCGACGCCCCCGATGACTACTACTACCGGCGGGTGTTCACCGACGCCGTGCGCGCGATCGACGCCGTCCGCTCGCTCGACGTCGTCGACGCGACGCGCGTCTCGGTCGTCGGCGGCAGCCAGGGCGGCGGCATCACGCTCGCGGCGGCGGGACTCACCGACGGCCTCGTCGCCGCCATGCCCGACGTGCCGTTCCTCTGCCACTTCGAGCGCGCCGTCGGCCTGACCGATGCGTTCCCCTATCAGGAGGTCGTGCAGTACCTCGCGGTGCACCGCGGCGCCGAGGAGCGCGTCTTCGAGACGCTGTCGTACTTCGACGGCGCGAACTTCGCGAAGCGGGCGGATGCCGCGACGCTCTTCTCGGTCGGGCTCATGGACCCGGTGTGCCCGCCGTCGACCGTGTATGCGGCCTTCAACCACTACGCCGGCGACGACAAGCACATCGAGATCTACCCGCACAACCAGCACGAGGGCGGCCAGGCCCACCAGTGGCGGGCTCAGGCGGCCTTCCTCGCCGCCCGCGTCTGATCCCGCGCGCGGCGGGTGACGGCGGGGCCACCGCGGGCGGCGGCGCTACACCGCGGTCACGTGCAGCACGATCGCCTGCGCGGGCCACAGCAGCGGCAGCTGCAGGCCGACGTGTGCGAGGACAGAGCCACGCACCTCGATCTCGCCCGCGGAGTACCACTCGGGGGTGATCCACGGCAGCGTCCGAGCGGCGCCGACGTCGTCGCGCACGCGCACCCGATAGCGTCGCTGCGGGTCGAGCCCGGCGAGGCGCACGCGCTCGGGTCGGGCGTCCTCGAAGCTCTGCAGGGTGGCGATCACGATGACCGCGGCCGACGCGTCGTGGGCGGTGACGGCGTTCACCCGCCACGCGGGATCCCGCAGCTCGGGGTGCGACACGACGCCGGTGTGGATCAACGGCCGCAGCTCGCGATACAGCGCGGCGAACCGCGGCACGGCGGCGAGATCCTCGGCGGAGAACGCCGCGATGTCGGTCTCGAAGCCGGCCGAGCCGAGCAGACTCGTCGCCATGCGGAAGGGCAGGTCGGTGGTCCGCCCCGAACTGTGCGACTCGCGCGGGCCGACGTGCGCCCCGATCAGCTCGGGCGGCAGCAGCAGGCCCGTCCAGCGCTGGATGTCCTGCCGTTCGAGCGGGTCATTCGAGTCACTGGCCCACACCCGATCGGTGACCTCGAGGATGCCGAGGTCGGTGCGCGCCCCGCCGCTCGAGCACGACTCGATCTCGAGGCCCGGATGCACGCGCTTGAGCTCCGCGATCAGTCGATACACGGCCATCATCTGCGCGTGCCCACCGGGACGCCCGTCGTGCTCGCTGTCGACGAGGTCGCGGTTGTGATCCCACTTGATGAAGTCGATGCGAAGCTCGCGCACGAGCGCCGAGATCTGATCGCGCACGTGCGCGTAGGCCCCGGGTTCGGCGAGGTCGAGCACGTACTGCGACCGCCACGACAGCGCCGGGTCGTGCGCGAGGTATCCGCGCTCGTGCAGCAGCCAGTCGGGATGGGCGCGCGCCAGATCGGAGTCCAGACTCACCATCTCGGGCTCGAACCACAGCCCGAACTGCATCCCGAGCTCGTGCACGCGATCGGCGAGCGGGGCGAGGCCGTCGGGCCAGATCTGCTCGTCGACGACCCAGTCGCCGAGGCTCGAGGTGTCGTCGCGGCGGCCTGCGAACCACCCGTCGTCCAGCACGAATCGTTCGATGCCGACGGATGCCGCGAGTTCGGCGAGCGCGATGAGCCGCTCCGGGTCGTGATCGAAGTACACCGCCTCCCACGTGTTCAAGGTGAGCGGACGTGGCGAGGCGGGATGCTGCGGGCGGGCGCGCATCCACGTGTGCATGCGTGCCGCGAAGCCGTCCAGTCCGGCGGCGCTCCACACGAACGCGGTCCGCGGCGCGCGGTACTCCTCGCCCTCACCCAGAACGACCTCGCCGGGGCGCAGCAGCTCGCCCGCCCCGATCAGCGTCACGGCATCCGTCACGCGGTCGGTGCGATACGTCGCGTCCGACGACCACGCCGAGTGCACGCCCCACACCTCTCCGCTGCCCCAGCGCGGTTCGCCGATGGACAGCAGCGCGACGGTCGGCGCGTCGTGGCCGGGTCTGCCGCGGCGCGACTGGCGGGCGACGGAGCCGGCGGGGACGAGTGTCGTCACGGGGCGCTTCTCGCGCGCCCACCGTCCGTCGAACGTCGTGAAGTGCGTCGCGCTCGTCGTAACCGGAAGCGTGGGCTCGAGCCAGTCGACCTCGAGCGGCGTCGGCCCCGTGTTCCGCAGCCGCGCGTCGACCCAGACGACCCCGCCCGCCGCGATCTCCGCGCTCCACAGCAGTCGCAGGCCGGATGCCGCGTCGATCGCCTCGACGACGACCCGTGCCGGCCCGGCATCCACCGCGGTGACCTCCCACCGCGGTCGCAGCAGCCCCGCCGCCGCGCGCACCTGGGCACCGGGGCGGCCGCTGTAGCCGTCCGCTTCGGCGGGCAGGATCGAGACCTGCCACGCGGCGTCGAGCGTGCCGGGGCGTGTCTGACGGCTCACGGCGCGCGACATCGCCTCGAGGTCGCGCGCGGTCAGTTCGCCCAGCGGCGCTCCCCAGTGGAGCACGGCGGGCAGTCCGTGCGGGCCGACTTCGAGCACGAGGTCCGTGCCGTGGGCTTCGAGGTGGATGTGCGAGACGGTCATGTGGTGTCCTCCTGCGCGGGCGGGCGTTCGCCGGTGCCGCGCTCGATGATCCATGTGGGCAGCGTGATCTGCTGGATGAAGCCGGCCGGGTCGGCGATGCGCTGGATCGCGAGCTCCGCCGCGCGTCGCCCGAGTTCGAGCGGGTCGTACGAGATGACCGAGACCCCGAGCACGTCGCCGGTGTCGAAGTCGTCGAAGCCGATGAGTGCCATGCGGCGCCCGGCATCCGTCTCGCGCAGCACCCGCAGCGCGCCGATCGTCATGCGGTTGTTGCCGGCGACGAGCGCCGTGGGCCGCTCAGGGCCCGAGACGAGCTCGCGCACGAGCTGCGTCGGGTCCACCGACAGGTCGTCGCGCAGCATCTCCCACCGCGACGTGTCGGTCACGCCGGCCTCGGCCATCGCCTGGCGGAACCCCGCGAGGCGCTCGACCTGGGTGTACACGGATGCCGGATTGCAGATGTACCCGATGCGGCGGTGCCCGAGGCGGATCAGCCGACGCGTCGCTTCGAGCACCGCGACCCGGTTGTCGAGCACGATCGAGTCGGCCGCGAGGTTTCGGGCGGGGCGGTCGATCGCGATGATCGGCGTACCGAGCTGACGCTCGCCCTCGAGGTACGACTGGTCGTCGCTCACCGGAATCAGGATCAGCGCGCCGACCCGCTGCGCCAGCAGGGCGTCGGCGACGCGCCCCTCACCCTCTTCGGTGTCGTCGGTCGTCGCCACCACGAGGCTGTAGCCGTGGGCCGAGAGCTCTTTCTCGATGCCTGCCGCGACCTTGTAATAGAACGGGTTGCCGAGCTCGCCGATGATGAAGCCCACGGTCTTGGTTCCGCCGCCGCGCCGCAGGCCCTGCGCGAGCGTGTTGGGCCGGAAGCGCAGCCGCTTCGCGGCCGACAGCACGCGGTCGACCGTCTGCGGTGCGACGAGCTCGCGCTGGGTGAACACGCGCGACACCGTCTTCGAGCTCACCCCCGCGAGCCTGGCCACATCGTCGAGCGTGGCACGCTGCTGAACCGTCATCGGTCCTCCCGTCTGAGTCAGGCTAGCAGTCCAGCGCCGAAATGACGACGATAGACATTTGCGAGACATCCATGACGCCACTGGCGAGGTATCGGGGTGAGGAATACCCGGTCAAGAGACTTTTATTCGGCGCAGACGCGAAGCAGACAGAGAGAGACAACGCTGACATCGGGGGCTTGAAACGCCTGGTGCGATGGGGTTACGGTGGCCCCGCACGGGTCGCCTCGATGACGCAGAGCGACGCGTAGCGGTTTCAAGGGCGAACCTGACAAGGAGAACAACATGGCACGCACACGACTCGCGGCCGTCGCGACGCTGGCGCTCGCCGGCATCGCGCTGGCGGGATGCTCGGGCGGCGGAGGCGGCGACGCTTCGAACACGATCGACGGCGACGTGAAGGGCGACATCAAAGTCGTCACCTGGCGCACCGACCTGGTCGAGGACGGCACCTTCGACGCCTACGCGAAGGAGTTCAACAAGAAGTACCCCGACGTGAACGTCACGTTCGAGGGCATCACCGACTACGCAGGCGAGATGCTGACGCGCATGTCGACCACCAACTACGGCGACGTGATCGGCATCCCCGCGATCAAGCCCGACCAGTACGAGCAGTTCCTCGAGCCGCTCGGCGACACGTCGGGCTTCGAGGACACCTACCGGTTCCTGCCCGCGGCGAGCTACGACGGCACGCAGTACGGCATCGCGTTCGGCGGCAACGCCAACGGCGTCGTCTACAACAAGAAGGTCTTCGAAGAGGCAGGCGTGACCGAGCTGCCCACCACCGAAGACGAATGGCTCGCCGCGCTGCAGAAGGTGGCCGACAACACCGACGCGATCCCGCTGTACACGAACTACAAGGACGGCTGGCCGCTCACGCAGAGCTTCGGCAACCTGGGCGTCGTGACGCACGACCCCGACGCGCCGATCACGATGGCCGAAGACCCCGCGCCGTGGACCGAAGGCACCGACCAGTACGCGATCGACTCCCTGCTGTACGACACGGTCGCCGCCGGGCTCACCGAGCCCGACCCGCTGACGACCAACTGGGAGCAGTCGAAGGTCGACCTCGGCACCGGCAAGATCGCCGCGATGACCCTCGGGTCGTGGGCGATCTCGCAGATGCAGGCTGCCGCCGAAGACAACGGCGGCTCGGCTGACGACATCGGCTACATGGCGTTCCCCGCGAATGTCGACGGCACGCAGTACGCCGTCATCGGCGGCGACTACAACCTCGCCGTGAGCAAGCACTCCAAGGCCAAGGCCGCGGCGTGGGCGTGGATCCAGTGGGTCGTCGCCGATTCGGGCTACACCGAGGCGCAGGGCATGATCTCACCGCTCATCGACAAGGACCTGCCGCCGAACCTCGCCGGCTTCACCGACGCGGGCGTCGAGCTCATGGAGATCAACCCCGCACCCGCCGGCAAGGAAGGTCTCATCAACCAGATCGCCGACGACTCGCAGATCGACCTCTACGGCCCGATCTACCGTCAGAAGCTCGTCGACATCGCCCGCGGCGCCGCCGACGGCGACAAGGACAGCTACTTCGCCGAGCTGAACGAGCGCTGGGGCGCATCGGTCGACAAGCTCGCCGGCTGACGCCGCTCCCCCGACCGACCGACGAAAGGACGCGAACGATGGCGATCGCAGCCCCCGGCTCCGCACCCGCGGACGCCCCTGCGGTCCTGTCTGCACCCGTCCGGCCCCACCGGATGCGCGGTTTCCGCCGCGCATCCGGTGGCTCCGGCCAGGACGCACGCGGGACGGCAGGACGCAGCTTCCTGCAGAAACTCACCCCCTGGCTGTTCCTCGCCGGCGCCGTCGGACTGCTGCTGCTGTTCACCTATTGGCCGGCAGCGAACCTCTTCTACTACAGCGTCACCGACTGGGACGGCATCGACCTGACGAAGAACTTCGTCGGCCTCGACAACTACGTGCAGGTGTTCACCGACCCGCGCATCTTCAGCGTCTTCTGGGTGAGCCTGTACTACTTCATCGCGTCGTTCGTCCAGATGGCGATCGCGCTGTACTTCGCCGCGATCCTGAGCTTCTCGACGCGGTTCTCGAACCTCTTCCGCGGCATCCTCTTCTTCCCGTACCTCATCAACGGCGTCGCCGTGGGGTTCGTCTTCCTCTACCTCTTCCAGCCCGGCGGCACGCTCGACACGGTGCTGGGCTGGGTCGGCATCGCCGACCCGCCGCAGTGGCTCGGCGACCCCGCGATCGTCAACTGGTCACTCGCCGGCACCTCGGTCTGGCGGTACACCGGGCTGAACTTCGTGCTCTTCCTCGGCGCGATCCAGTCGATCCCGCACGAGCTCTACGAGGCGGCCGAGCTCGACGGCGCGGGCCGGTGGCAGCAGTTCTGGGCGATCATCTTCCCCGGCATCCGTCGCATCATCGGCCTGTCGTTCATCCTCGCGATCGCGGGCAGCCTGTCGGTGTTCGAAGTGCCCTTCATCATGACCGGCGGCGCGAACGGCTCGTCGACCTTCGTCATCCAGACGCTGCAGACCGCCTTCAGCTTCCGGCAGGTCGGGCTCGCCTCGGCCATGGCAGTCGTGCTGCTCGCGATCGTGCTCATCGTCACGGTCGTGCAGCGGAAGCTCTTCCCCGACGAGAAAGTGGACCTGACATGACCGCCACCCTGCCCCCGCGCACGGTCGTGAAAGGCCGCCCGCTGCGCGAGCGCGTGGGATCGATGACCGCGACCACCGCGAAGTACGTGAGCCTCGTGCTCGCCGGCGTGGTCACACTGCTGCCCCTGTCGGTGCTGCTGTTCGCGAGCCTGAAGACGAAGTCGGAGTACGCCCAGACCGGCCCGTTCGAGCCGCCGGCGAACTGGTTCAACTTCGACAACTTCGTGACGGCGTTCACGAGCGGCAAGATGCTCGAAGGCTTCGTGAACACCACGATCGTCCTGGCGGTGTCGCTCGTCGGCACGATCTTCCTCGGGACGATGGCCGCCTACGCCCTCGACCGGTTCGCGTTCCGCGGCAAGAAGCTCGTCTTCGGGCTGTTCCTGCTCGCGACGCTGATCCCCGGGGTGACCACGCAGGTCGCGACCTTCCAGCTCGTCAACGGCCTCGGCCTGTACGACACGAAGGCCGCACTGATCCTGCTGTTCATGGGCACCGACATCATCGCGATCTATCTGTTCATCCAGTTCATGCAGGGGATCCCGATCTCCCTCGACGAGGCCGCCATGATCGACGGCGCGAACCGCTGGACGATCTACTGGCGCATCGTGCTGCCGCTGCTGCGCCCCGCGATCGCGACGGTCGTGATCATCAAGGGCATCGCGATCTACAACGAGTTCTACGCGCCGTTCCTGTACCTGCCGTCCGAGGGGCTCATCTCGACCTCGCTCTTCCGCTTCAAGGGCCCCTTCGGGGCGCAGTGGGAGGTCATCGCGGCCGGCACCATCGTCGTCATCATCCCGACCCTCGTCGCCTTCCTGCTGCTCCAGCGCTGGATCTACAAGGGCCTCACCTCCGGAGCCGTCAAGTGACCCACCTCTCCTCCCGCACGCTCCACGACGGGTGGACCGTCCGCGCGGCCGCCGGCCCCGCGCCCGAGGCCGTCGCCGCGGCATCCATCCCCGCGACCGTCCCGGGCACCGTCCACGTCGACCTGCTCGCGCAGGGGCTCATCCCCGATCCGTTCCACGGCGTGAACGAAGCAGCGGTCGCATGGATCGGCCTGGTCGACTGGACATATGAGACGTCGTTCGCGTGGTCGCCGGACGGCCGGACCCGGCACGATCTCGTGTTCGAGGGCCTCGACACGGTCGCCGAGATCCGGCTCAACGGGCACCTGCTCGGCGAGACGGCGAACCAGCACCGCTCGTACCGCTTCGACGTCGGCGCGCTGCTGGTCGAGGGCGAGAACGCCCTCGAGATCGCCTTCCGCGCACCCGTGCCGTACGCGAACACGCAGAGCCTCGCGGTCGGTGCACGCCCGCGGCCCTACCCGCTGCCGTACGACGCGATCCGCAAGTCCGCCTGCAACTTCGGGTGGGACTGGGGCATCGCGACGTTCACGAGCGGCCCGTGGAAGCCCGTCCGCCTCGAGTCGTGGTCGGGCGCCCGCCTGGCCGAGGTGCGCGTGCGCGCGACCCCCGACGGCGACGGCGGCGTGGTCGACGTCGATGTGGTCATCGAGCGCGACGGGGTGACGGATGCCGGTGCGCCCGCATCGCTGAGCCTCAGCGCCGCCGCGAACGGCCCCGGCGTGTCCGACGACGTGCCGAGCGTGAGCGCCACCGTCGACGGCGACCGCGCGCGTCTGCGGCTGCCGATCGCGCACGTCGAGCGCTGGTGGCCCGTCGGCTACGGCGGGCAGCCGCGCTACGTCGTCGACGTGCGCCTGCACGGCGATTCCGACGACGCCGGCGACGGCGTGCGCGACGCGACGCACCGTGTCGTGGGCTTCCGCACGGTGGAGTGGGACCAGTCGGCCGACGAGGCCGGCAACGCGTTCACCCTCGTCGTCAACGGGCAGCCGGTGTTCGTCAAGGGCGTCAACTGGATCCCCGACGACGCGCTGCCCGTGCGGGTCGACCGCGCCCGTGTCGAGCGGCGCTTCCGTCAGGCGCTCGATGCGAACCTGAACCTGATCCGGGTGTGGGGCGGCGGTCTCTACGAGTCCGACGACTTCTACGACCTCGCCGACGAGCTCGGCCTGCTGACCTGGCAGGACTTCCTGTTCGCGTGCGCCGCGTACTCCGAAGACGAGCCGCTGCGCGCAGAGATCGAGGCCGAGGCGCGCGAGAACGTCACCCGGCTGGCATCCCGCCCCTCGCTCGTCCTGCTCACCGGCAACAACGAGTGCCTCGAGGGCTTCGCCGACTGGGGCTGGCAGCGTCACCTCGACGGCAAGAGCTGGGGCGCGCACTACTACTACGAACTGTTCCCCGCGCTGGTCGCCGAGCTCGCACCGCACGTGCCGTACGTACCCGGCAGCCCGTTCAGTGCGGGCATGGGGTGGGACGCGGCGCAGACGCCCGACGCCCCGAGCGGGACGCAGACCGGACCGCACCCCCTCGACCCCGGGTCGGGCACGGTGCACCTGTGGCGGCAGTGGAACGACCGCGACTGGACGACCTACCGCGAGCACACGCCGCGCTTCGTCGCCGAGTTCGGCTGGCAGGGGCCGCCGACCTGGACGACCCTCACCGCGTCGCTCGACGACGACCCGCTGACCCCCGAATCGCCGGGCATGATCGTGCACCAGAAGGCGATGGAGGGAAACACCAAGCTCACCAACGGGCTGCTCCCCCACTTCCGCGTGCCCGACGACATGGAGACCTGGCACTGGGCGATGCAGCTGAACCAGGCGAACGCCGTCGGCGCCGCCCTCGATCACTTCCGCTCCTGGGCACCGCACACGATGGGCGCGATCGTCTGGCAGCTCAACGACTGCTGGCCGGTGACCTCGTGGGCCGCGATCGACGGCGCCGAGCGCCCGAAGCCGCTGTTCCACGCGCTGCGGAACGCCTTCGCCCCGCGCGTCGCGACGATCCAGCCGCGCGAGGACGGGCTCGCGGTCGTGCTCGGCAACGACACCGCCGACGAATGGACGGACATCCTCGACGTGCGCCGCCTCGACTACGCCGGCCGCGCCCTGGCGGGCATCACCGTGCCGGTGACCGTCCCGGCCCGCGGCACGCTCGTCGTGCCGATCGATGCGGGCGTCGCGACCCCCGGGAAGGTCACCGACGAACTGCTCGTCGCTGAGATCCCGCGCGGGGGCCGCACGCGCGGCTTCTGGTTCTTCGCCGAACCGCGCGACTCGGCGCTGCCCGCGCAGGATCTCGCCGTCACGACGGCCCCGACCAAGGGCGGCACCGTCGTCACCGTGACGGCGCGCGCGCTCGCCCGCGACGTGACGCTGCTCGTCGACAAGGTGCACCCGTCTGCGCACGCCGAAGACGCGCTGCTGACCCTGCTGCCGGGCGAGTCGGTGAAGATCCGCGTCCGCCACGACGGCGAACTGGATGCCGGCGAGCTCGCCGACCCCCGGGTGCTGCGGAGCGCGAACCAGCTGGTGACGCGATGACCACGCCCGACGTCGCGCGCGCGACCTTCGACTCCCCGGTCTGCGGCATGACGTGGGGCTGGACCGGCGTCCGCGGCACGTGGGCGACGCCCGAGGGCGAGGCATCCCTCCGCGCCATGGTCGATCACGGCGTGACCTGGACGGCCCTGTCGTACGCGGCGGTGCAGGCGACGCCGTTCTCGACCGAGATCCCGTTCGACGCCGAACCCACCCTCACGGACGACGAGATCGTGTGGGCGATCCGCCGGTCGAAGCAGCTCGGGCTGAAGGTGTGCCTCAAGCCCGTCGTGAACGTCGCCGACGGCACCTGGCGGGCCCACATCGGCTTCTTCGACTGGGACGTGCCCGGCGAGCCGACCTGGACGCAGTGGTTCTCGTCGTACCGCGCGTTCATCCTGCACGCCGCCCGCATCGCCGAGGCCGAGGGATGCGAGATGCTCTGCATCGGCTGCGAGATGGTGCGCGCCGACGGGCAAGAGGCGCACTGGCGGGCGCTCATCGCCGACGTGCGCGAGATCTACCGCGGTCTCGTCACCTACAACTGCGACAAGTATCAGGAAGATCACGTCACGTGGTGGGATGCCGTCGACGTCATCTCGTCGAGCGGGTACTACCCGCAGGGCGGCTGGGATGAACAGCTCGACCGCATCGAGCGGGTCGTCGCCGCGCACGACAAGCCGTTCGTGTTCCTCGAGGCGGGCTGCCCGTCGCGCGAGGGGTCGCCGGCGGTCCCGAACGACTGGAGCCTGCCGGGTGCGCCGTCGGGCCAGGCGCAGCTCGACTGGTACCGCGACATGTTCGCCGCGTGCGCCCGGCGACCCTGGGTGGGTGGCTGGTTCCTGTGGGACTGGCCGGCGCGTCTGTACGACCCGGCGGAGGCCGCGTCGAACGACGACTACTGTCCGTATGGCAAGCCCGCGGGAGACTACCTGCGAGAGACCTACACCCGCCTGAGCGGCCAGAACGAGGAGCAGTCGTGACGACCAGGAGCGTGCTCGCGATCGACGCGGGCCAGACCGGCATGAAGGTGCGCCTCGAGACGCCCGACGGCCGCGACGACCTCGTATTCCGCGGGATCGACACGCACGAGCCTCTGCTCCCCCAGCTCGCCGATGTGGTGCGGTCGTCTCTCGCGCAGACGCGTGCGCACCCCGATCTGCTGGCCGCAGGGATCTCGGGCCTGACCGATCGCGATGCCGACGCCGGGGCGCTGCTGTCTCTCGTCGCCGACACGGGCATCCGCGGCGCGACGCTCGCGCACGATTCGACGACGTCGTTCCTCGGCGCGCTCGGCGACCGGCACGGCGCCGTCGTCGCCGCCGGCACGGGCGTGGTGACGCTGGCCGTCGGCCCGCACGCGACCTCGCGCGTCGACGGCTGGGGCTACATCATGGGCGACGCGGGCAGCGGCTACTGGATCGGGCGCGAGGCGCTGGATGCCGTCATGCGCGCCTACGACGGCCGCGGCCCCGAGACCGCGCTCACCGATGTCGTCCGCGCGACGTGGCCCGACCTGTCGCAGGCGTACATGGCGCTGCAGGCCGACGAAGAGCGCGTGCGCGTGGTCGCCTCGTTCGCCGCGCACGTCGCCCTGCTCGCCGACCACGGCGACGCCGTCGCGTCGGGGATCACGACCCGCGCGGCGCGCGAGCTCGCGACGAGCGTCACGACCGCGATCGGTCGGGTGCGCGATGACGACGAGACCTTCGCCGTCTGCGCCGTCGGCGGGGTCTTCCGCTCGGTCGCGCTGCGTGCAGCGTTCGCCGAGGCGCTCGGCGGGCGCGAGGACCTCGAGATCGTGGCGCCGCTCGGGGCCGGCATCGACGGAGTGGTCGCGCTCGCAGGGCTCGGAGCGGGGCATCCGCTCACCGCCGCCGTGCAGCGCGCGGGCACCGCGTGAGAGTGCCGTGAGTCGCGCTCGGCGGCTGCTGTTCGGCGGCGACTACAACCCCGAACAGTGGGACGAGTCGGTCTGGACCGACGACATCGCCCTCATGCGCGAGGCCCACGTCACCACCGTCACACTCGGCGTGTTCTCGTGGGGGCTGCTCGAGGTCGACGACGGGGTGTGGGACTGGGCGTGGTTCGACCGCGTCATCGCGATGCTGACGGATGCCGGTATCGGCATCGACCTCGCGACGCCGACGGCGGCACCGCCGACGTGGCTGCACCGCGCGCACCCCGAGATCATCCCGACCGATCGCCGCGGCATCCGCTTCCACGGCGGGGGCAGGCTCGGCTGGTGCGCCAGCCACCCGGTCTGGCACGAGTACTCGACCCGGGTGGCGCGGGCGCTCGGCGACCGCTACGGATCGCACCCGGCCGTCACGATGTGGCACGTCGGCAACGAGCTGGGCGGCGGCAACCGCCTGTGCTACTGCGACGAATCGAGCGCGGCGTTCCGCCGCTGGTGCGCGGCGCGCTACGGCACGATCGACGCGCTGAACCGCGCGTGGGGCACGGCGTTCTGGGGTCTGCGGTACCGCTCGTTCGACGATGTCACGGCGCCGCTGCAGAGCGAGTCGGGGACGAGTCCTTCGCTGCTGCTCGCGTTCGACCGCTTCGCCTCCGACGAGCTGCTGGCGCAGTTCCGCCGCGAGAAGGCCGCGCTGCGGGCGGCCGGCGCCACGCAGCCGATCACGACCAACCTCATGCCGACCGTCGGGGGCAGCGTCGCCGACTACGCCGCGTGGACCGATGACCTCGACGTCGTCGCGATCGACCATTACACGCGCGCCGACGACGCGCACCGCGAGCGCGAGCTCGCCTTCGTGGCATCCCGCGCGCGAGGTCTCGACCGCACGCGTCCGTGGCTGCTGATGGAGCATGCGGCATCGGCGGTGAACTGGCAGGCGCGGAACACGCCGAAGGCGCCCGGCGAGATGACCCGCCACAGCCTGCAGCACGTCGCGCACGGCGCCGACGGCGCGCTGTTCTTCCAGTGGCGGGCGTCGGCCGCGGGGGTCGAGCAGTACCACTCCGGCATGGTTCCCCACGCGGGCACCGCGACGCGGCAGTGGCGCGAGGTGGTCGCGCTCGGCGGACTGCTGGAGCAGATCGGCGAGGTCGCCGGCAGTCTCGTCGCGCCGACCCGCTGCGCGATCGTCGCCGACATCCCGGCGAAGTGGGCGTGGGAGCGCGCTGAGTCGCCGCTGCCGTCGTTCCCGCTCGAGGACGAGGGCCGGCGCTGGCATGAGGCCCTGTCGGCGCGCGGGCTCGCGCCCGATGTCATCCCCCGGGTCGCGCCGGCGCCGGACGGTCTCGACTACGACCTGCTGATCGTGCCGGGCATGTACGCCGTGTCGGATGCCGCTGCCGCGGACATCGCCGCCGCCGCGCACCGCGGCGCGACCGTCGTGATCGGACCGCTGTCGGGCATCGTCGACGACGAGAACCGCGTGCGCGTCGGCGGGTACCCGGGCGCGTTCCGCGACCTGCTCGGCGTGTTCGGCGAAGAGCTGCATCCCCTGCAGGTCGGCGACCGCCTCGCCCTGCGCTCCGGCGCGGTGGTCTCGGAATGGGCCGAGCGCCTGCGCGCCGACGGCGCGGACGTCGTCGACGCCTACCTCGACGGGCCGCTCGCGGGGTTGCCCGCCGTCACCCGGCGACGAGTCGGCGCGGGCGAGGCGTGGTACGTGTCAGCGCATCTCGACACCGGGTTCGACGAGCTCGTCACGGCCGTGGTCGGCGCATCCGGCATCCACCCCTCCCTGCCCGTCGCGCCCGACGTCGAAGCGACCCGGCGGGTGGGCGGCGACCGGTCGTGGCTGTTCCTCATCAATCATGGGCTCGAGCCGGCATCCGTCGACGCCCGGGGGGTCGACCTCGCGTCGGGTCGCCGGGTCGAGGGGTCGCTCGTCCTGGCCGCGGGGGCCGTGGCCGTCATCCGCGAAGAGACGCGCGCATGACCGCGCCGCACACCGGCCGGATCACACTCGTCGACCCGGAGTCGAGCCTCACGACATCGGTGCGGCGCGCGCAGCCGCTGCGGTCGCTGCTGCGCCTGCTGCGACCGCACCGGCTCGGGCTGTCGGCCGCGGTCGTCGCGTTCGTCATCAAAGACAGCGCGGTGTGGGTGCTGCCCCCGGTCACCGCCGCGATCATCGACATCGTCGTCGCGGGCGGCCCCGTGACGACCATCGGCTGGTGGGCACTCGTCGCGGTCGCCGTGCTCGCGCTGAACTATCCGTTCAACATGGTCGTGGTGCACCTCACGAGCTCGGCGAACCGCACGCTCGCGTACACCGTCCGCACGGGTCTCGCGGCGCGGCTGCAGCGGCTGTCGCTCGGCTTCCACAACCGGCAGAGCGCATCGGTCGTACAGACGAAGATCGTCCGCGACGTCGAGAACCTCGAGCTCATGCTCGCGCAGGTGTTCCCCACGATCGTCTCGGCCGTCTCGACGCTCGTGGGCGCGGTGCTGATCACGGCGCTCACGGTGCCGCTGTTCGTGGGGGTCTTCGCGATCGCCATCCCGATCGCGGCATCCCTCATCGTCTACATCCGACGTCGCGCGGCGACCCGCAACGAAGTGTTCCGGCGCGAGGTCGAGCAGCTGTCGGCGCGGGTCAGCGAGATGGCGGCGCTCATGCCGATCACCCGCGGGCACGGGCTCGAAGACGTCGCGACGGCGCGGGTCGCCGAGCGCGCCGACTCGGTGCGCCGCGCCGGGCGCGACCTCGACGTGCTCAACGGCCGGTTCGGCGCGCTGTCGTGGATCTCGTACCAGGTGCTCGGCCTGCTGTGCCTCGTGGGGTCGGCGGCCCTCGCCGTCACCGGTGTCGTGGAGATCACCCCCGGTCAGGTCGTGCTGCTGAGCACCTACTTCGGCATGCTCACCAACGCGATCGTCATGATCATGAACGCGGCCCCGATCTTCACGCGGGGCATGGATGCCATGCGCTCGATCGCCGACGTCGCCGAAGAGCTCGACGTCGAAGACAGCCGCGGCAAGACCGAGGTCACCCGCGTGCACGGCGAGGTGCACCTCGAAGACGTCGTCGTGCGCTACCCCGGTGACGCGCAGCCGGCGCTCGACGGCGTCGACCTCGACATCCCCGCCGGGCGGACGGTCGCGTTCGTGGGCCCGTCGGGGTCGGGCAAGTCGACGATCCTCAACACGATCCTGGGGTTCGTGCGGCCGACGTCGGGCGTCGTCCGCATCGACGGGCACGACCTCACGACGCTCGATCTGCGATCGCTGCGGCGGTTCGTGTCGATCGTCCCGCAAGAGACCGTGCTGCTGGCTGGGTCGGTGCGCGAGAACGTCGCCTACGGTGCGCCCGACGTGACGGATGTCGACGTGTTCGCGGCACTGGCCGAGGCGAACGCCCTCGACATCGTCAGCGGATCGGACGATGGCCTCGACACGATCGTCGGCGAGCGGGGCTCGCGCCTGTCGGGCGGCCAGCGACAGCGGCTCGCGATCGCGCGAGCGCTGATCCGCGACCCGCGCATCCTTGTGCTCGACGAGGCGACCAGCGCCCTCGACGCCGAGTCTGAAGCGCGGGTGACCGAGGCGCTCGATCGCGCGCGCCGCGGGCGCACGACCTTCATCGTGGCGCACCGCCTGTCGACGGTGCGCGGCGCCGACCTCATCGTCGTGGTCGAGCACGGCCGGGTCGTCGAGACCGGCACGCACGCCGAGCTGGTCGCCGCGGGAGGCCTCTACTCGCGCCTCGCGCTCGTGCAGGCGGGCACCTGACCCGGGCCGTCACGGACGGTCATCGCCTGTGGGTTCGATGGCCGCTGCGCACTGTTCCGGGATACCCTGAGCGCATGACCGAACTGCGCCTCGTGGAACTGTCCGCTGCGACGATCGTCGCCGTGAACACCATGTCTCTCAAGCCCGGTCAGGAGCAGTTCCTCGCTCCGACCAGCTACGCCGTCGCCGGCGCCGTCGTCAATCCGACCACCGCGTGGCAGCGGGTCGTGGTCGACGGCGACGAGGTCGTCGGCTTCGTCAGCGCCAACTTCGACCCCGATGCCCCGCAGGAATACTTCCGCTCGGTGCTGTGGCGCATCAACGTCGATGCCGACGACCAGGGTCGCGGTGTCGGACGCTTCGCCGTCGAGGCCCTGCTCGACGAGGCCCGCGCACGCGGCCTCGACCGCGTCGACGTCATCTACGAGGCGGGCGAGGACGGCCCCGAAGTGTTCTTCAGCCGCGTCGGCTTCGCCGCCGTCGACGAGACCGAGTTCGGCGAGGTCGTCGCCGAGATCCGCCTGTAGCGCGCCGCGCGCGCTCGCTCGCTCGTCACAGAATCGGAGGCGCGCAACGGAATCGGATGCCGGCGGCGCCGGCATCCGATTCTGTTCACTTCCTCCGATTCTGTTGCGGCCCCGGGTCCGCACAGACCGGCCCTCCCCAGCAGGCGTCCGCGCCCGGCCTTCCACATTCGGACCCTTCTCGCCGTGCATGACGGCTCGATGGCGCGATGATGCGCGCATGGACATCGCCCGATTCGTCACGGCGCACGGCGGCATCACGCATCGTCAGAACGTGCTGGATGCCGGTGCGCACGCGGCCCACCTCCGCACGGCGATCGCGGCGGGATCCGTCGCGCGCGTGCGACGGTACTGGGTCGCCACGACAGCACCGGCCGACCTGCTCGCTGCTGCCGGGCACACCGGCCGCCTCGCGTGCGTCTCGGCCGCGCGGCACCGAGGCTGGTGGATGCCGCCCGACGCACCGCCGGGCCTGCACCTGCACCTGCATGCCGGAGCCCGCCCGCCGCAGGGGCCGGTCGTCGCGCATTGGAGCAGACCTCTCGTGCCCGTGAGTGACCGAGATCTCGTCGAGTCGGTCGTCGACACGCTCGAGCACGTCGCCGGCTGCCTGCCGCGCGAGCAGGCGATCGTGCTCTGGGAGTCGGCGGCGCGCACGCACGGCCTCGCCCCGGCAGAATTGCGTCGCGTGCAGTGGCGCTCCGTCGCGGCGCGGGAGATCTGCGGCATCCTGACCGGTGCTTCCGACTCGGGCATCGAGACGATCTTCGTCGTGCGGCTGCGCCCGTGGCGGCTGCCGATCCGTCAGCAGGTGCATCTGGCCGGCCACGACGTCGATGCCCTCATCGACGAGTGGCTCGTCGTGCAGCTCGACGGGTTCGCCTTCCACTCGTCGTCAGCCGACCGCACCCGCGACCTCGCGCACGATCGCGCCCTCATCGCGCTCGGCTATACGGTGCTGCGCTTCTCGTACTCCGAGGTGATCTACAACTGGCCGGTCGTCGAGCACGCGATCGCACGCGCCCTCGCGCAGCGCGCCGGCCGGGTGCGCTGACGCCGGTCGCCTCGTCACAGAATCGGAGACGCACAACGGAATCGGATGCCGGCGGCGCCGGCATCCGATTCCGTTCACTCCATCCGATTCTGTTCCGTCGGAAGAGGCTCAGACGAGCGACTCCTTCCACGCGGCGTGCAGCTGCGCGAACTTGCCGGTGCCGGCGATGAGGGTGTCGGGCTCGTCGTCCTCGATGATGCGGCCGTGCTCCATGACGAGCACGCGGTCGGCGATCGCGACGGTCGACAGCCGGTGCGCGATGATGATCGCGGTCCGGTCGGCGAGCAGCGTCTGCAGGGCATCCTGGATCTGCCGCTCGCTCGGCATGTCGAGCGAGGCGGTCGCCTCGTCGAGGATCAGCACCGCCGGGTCGGCCAGGAACGCCCGCGCGAACGAGATCAGCTGCCGCTGCCCCGCCGACACGCGCCCGCCCCGCTTGTTGACGTCAGTCGCGTACCCGTCGGGCAGGTGCTCGATGAAGGCATCCGCCCCCACCGCCCGCGCGGCGGCCTTGATCTCGTCGAGCGTCGCGTCGGGCTTTCCGAGCGCGATGTTGTCGGCGACCGTGCCGCTGAACAGGTACGCCTCCTGCGTCACCATGACGATCGCGCGACGCAGATCCTTCGGGTGCAGCGAGCGCAGGTCGACGCCGTCGAGGGTCACCTCGCCACGGGTCGGGTCGTAGAACCGCGACACGAGCTTCGCGAGCGTCGACTTTCCCGCGCCGGTCGTCCCCACGAGGGCGATCGTCTGCCCCGCCGGGATGTCGAGCGAGAAGTCGGGCAGGATGACGCGGTCGTCGGAGTATCCGAAGCGCACCCCGCGGAACTCGACGTGGCCGCGCGAGGTCCACAGGTCGACGGGCTCGGTCGGGTCGGGCACGGTCGGCTCTTCTTCCAGCACGCCCGACACCTTCTCGAGCGCGGCGGTCGCCGACTGGTACGAGTTCAGGAAGAACGCGATCTCCTGCAGCGGCGAGAAGAAGTTGCGCACGTACAGCACGGCCGCCAGCAGCGTGCCGATCTCGTACACCCCCGGCTCGATGCGCAGCCCGCCCCACAGCACGACACCCGCGACCGCGAACGCGGCGACGGCCATCATGCCCGGCTCGAACGTGCCGAACAGACGCAGCGAGCGCATGTTCACGTCGCGGTACTGGCCCGACAGGTCGCCGAACTCATCGTCGTTGCGCGGCTCTTTGCGGAACGCCTTCACCGCGCGGATGCCGGTCATCGTCTCGACGAACTTGACGATCACCTTCGCGCTCACGACCCGCGACTCGCGGTACGCCCGCTGCGAGTTGCGATAGAACCACCGCATGAGGAAGAACAGCGGGATACCGGCGAGCGCGAGGATCACGCCCGACTGCCAGTCGAGCAGCAGCAGCGCGATGAGCGTGAACCCGCCGTACAGCACGCCCGAGACGAGCTCGTTGAGTCCGCCGTCGAGCAGCTCGCGGATCGAGTCGAGGTCGCTCGTCTGACGCGAGATGATGCGCCCCGACGTGTACGACTCGTGGAACTCGAGGCTGAGGCGCTGCGTGTGCAGGAAGATGCGCTTGCGCAGATCGAGCATGACCGCCTGGGTCAGACGCGCCGCGACCACCGCGTACCAGCCGATGAGGGCCGCGCCGCCCAACCCCGCGAAGAGATAGACGGCGACGATCATGACCGTCGGCATCCAGTTGCCGTACTGCGTCACCTGCGGCAGGGCCGTGTTGATGCCGTAGGCGATCAGCGCGGGGCCTGCGACGCGGAGCGCCGTCGAGACCACGAGGACGATGGCGGCCAGCGCGAGCTGCCCGCGCAGCGGGGAGACGAGGGTGCCGAGCAGGTGCAGCGAACGCCGCCGGATCGCCCGCGACTCGTCGCGGGTGTAGTCGGAGCGGTCTTCGCCGGCGGTGCCGGTGACGGTCGCGGCGCTCACGGGCGCACCTCCTGGTGGGACAGGTGGGTCTCGGTGATCGCGAATCGCGGCCGGACCGCTCCGCGTCTTCGAGACTCGAGATGACATGGCGGTAGTGGTCGCTCGTGCGCAGCAGATCGGCGTGGGTGCCGACCGCCGTCACGCGACCCGACTCGAGCAGCGCGACACGGTCGGCGAGCATGACGGTCGAGGGGCGGTGGGCGACCACGAGGGTCGTCGTCTCGGCCATGACCTCGCGCAGCGCGTCTTCGACGAGCGCCTCGGTGTCGACGTCGAGTGCCGACAGCGGGTCGTCGAGCACGAGCACCGCCGGCCGTGCGGCGACCGCACGCGCGAGCGCGAGGCGCTGGCGCTGCCCTCCCGAGAGCGACAATCCCTCTTCGCCGATGACCGTGTCGACCCCGTCGGGCAGGTCCTCGACGAAGCCGGCCTGCGCGACGGCGAGCGCTTCGCGCAGCACCGCCTCGGCATCCGCCGACCCGGGCACGAGGTCTTCCCGACCGAGCAGCACGTTCTCGCGGACGGTCTGCGAGAACAGGGTCGCGTCTTCGAACGCCATGCCGACGTGGGTGCGCAGCTCTTTCAGTGTCAGGTCGCGCACGTCGACGCCGTCGATCGTGACGCGGCCCGCGGTGACGTCGTAGAGCCGCCCGGGCAGGGTCGTCAGAGTCGTCTTCCCCGAGCCGGTCAGGCCGACGAGCGCCATCGTTTCGCCCGGTTCGAGCGTCAGGTCGATGCCGTCGACCAGGTCGCGCTCGGAGGCCGCGGCATCCTGATACCGGAAGTGCGCGCCTTCGAACGCGAGCGCGCCGCGCGGCGACGCGATCGTCTGCGGGTGCTCGGGGTCGGTGATGGTGTTCTCTTCGTCGAACACCTCGAAGATGCGGTCGGTCGCGGTGCGCGCGTCGAGCAGGAACGAGAAGAGGAAGCCGATCGACTCCATGGGCCAGCGCAGCACGGTCGCCATCGCGAAGAAGGCGACGAGCTCGGCGACCTGCAGCTGGCCGGTCTGCTGCAGTACGATCCCGACGCCGAGACACAGCGCGAACGCGATGTCGGGCAGCAGCACGAGCCAGAACCAGATCCAGCCGACTGCACGGGCCTTGCTGATCTCGGTCTCGCGCAGCGTCTCGGCCTGACGGGCGAACTTCTGCAGCGCGTGCTTGCCGCGGCCGAACGCCTTGAGGACCCGGATGCCGTGGACGCTCTCTTCGACCGAGGTCGCGAGGTCACCGGCCTGGTCCTGGCTCTGGCGGGCGAGAGAGCCGTACGACTTCTCGAAGCGGTAGCCCGCGTACCAGAGCGGTGCGCACACCACGAGGAAGGTGACCCCGAGCGCCCAGTGCCAGCGGAACAGCAGCAGCATGCCGACGAAGATCGTGAGCATGTTGACGACCAGCAGCACCACGCCGAAGGCCATCCACCGACGCAGCATGCTGATGTCCTGCATCATGCGGCTCAGCAGCTGACCCGACTGCCAGCGGTCGTGGAACGCGACGGGCAGGTGCTGCAGGCGCTGGTAGAAGGTGGTGCGAATCTCGTACTCGACCTTGGTCGACGGAGCCAGCACGAACCAGCGCCGCAGCCACACCATGACCGCTTCGAGCAGGCCGAGGACGAGGATCGCGACGGCGCCCCAGACGAGCTGGGTCGTGTCGCCCGATGAGATCGGGCCGTACACGATCGCCTCGAGCACGAGTGGGATCGACAGGGCGAGCAGGCTCGCGACGAGCGCGCTCGCGGCGCCGAGCACGAGGCGCGGCAGCACGGGCTTGGCGAACGGATAGAGCCGGGCGAGGGCCCGGGGCGTAGAGAGTCTCTCGGTGGAAGAGGTCATGATCCTTGTGCGGGTGGTGGTGCGGATGCCGAAGAGTCGTCGGCGACGGTGGGAGGGCGCGTCGGTGCATGCCAGGGGCGCCGCGAAGCGTGGGGCCTGACGGGGAGAACGCGTGGGACGGCGGAACTATGCCGTCGTGCCGTGCCTGAGCGGGCGTTATCCCCGGTGCCCGGCGGCGAGCCCGGCGGCTCCGAACGGGCGGACAGCGACGGGCTTCGTGATGACGATGGCCGTGGACATGGCTTCCTCCTGAGTTCGGTGACGGGCGCTGTCGCAACGGGTCACGCCGCGACAGCCCTCCAGAATATGTCTGAGCGTTCGCTGAATGCAAGCGGGCGATCCGCCCGACGACGGATCAGGCTTCGGCACCCGGCAGGACGACGGTGACGGCCGAGGTGCGACCCGCGTCGAAGTCGAACCGCACGTAGCGATCCGCGACGAGGTAGAGGTCGATGTCGCCATCGCTGAGCCGCGGCGCGCCCAGACGGGCCGACACCTCCGCGCGCGTCGACGGCAGCGGAAGTCCGTCGATCAGCGCAGCGGGCGATGGATACGCAGGGCCGTCGTCGCCCGTCAGCGCGATCAGCGCGCCGACCAGGATCTCGTCCTTGAACTGGAGCGTCACTCCGGTGCTCGGGAAGACGTCGTATTCCCACTGCGCGCCTGCGCGCTCATCGTCGTGCGACTCGAAGGCGGTCCCCGCCTGGGCGATCGCGGCGACGTGCTCCGGCGAGAACATGGGTGTGCCGACGGCTCGCAGGAAAACCGTGATCTCGCCGTCGACCGCGCGCGGCTCGGGGGTCTGAACATCGGGGGTCTGAACATCGGCTCCGCCCGGCGACATGTCTGCCGGCGCATCGCCCCCGATCAGCTCGCGCATGACCGTGACCATCGTCAGGGCGCCGGAATCGAAGTCGAACTGCACGTATCCCGGCTCGGCGGCGTAGGTGAGGTACCGGTCGGTGGAGCGCAGCGGTCGACCGAGGGCAGCCACGATGTCGCCGGGCGCCGCAGCCGGCCCGACTCCATCGATGAGGGTCGACCAGCCGCCGTACACGGCGTGGTCCGGCGTCGTGCCGGCGTAGACGAACACGGTGTTGAGCGCGCCGTCGGTCAGCAGCAGGTCCGCACCCCGGTCCGACAGGACGAGATACGTCTCGACGGTGCGGTCGTCGTCGAACGACTCGATCGTCGGCTCGCCGCCGACCAGGTCGATCGCCTTCTGCAGGCGAGGGTCGCCCTCGGCAGCGCCGAGAGCCCCGAGAAAGGCAGCGATGTCGCCCCGGATCATCCGATTCCCCGCTTCAGATTGAGATCACGAATCTTCTGCATCAGACTATCGATCTGATTCGGGCTGAGCCGTCCGTCCTCGAGCAGGTTCTTGCGCAGCGTCCGGAGGTCGCGTTCCATCGCGGCACGCAGGTCGCCGGCGTCGAGGTCGATCTGCGTCGGCGTGTTCCGGCCCTTGTACGTGCGGCTCATCGAATGCAGCAGGTCGCTGATCTCGACGGCAGTGGCGTCTCCGTGAAGGGCGCGGCGCTCAGCCGGCGTGAGCTTTCGTCCGAGCTCGTTCTCGCGGGCGCGCAACAGGGCGGCGGATGACGGGATGTGGTCGTGCTGGAGCGCGTCGCCGACCGTCTCGCGAGCTTTGAGGTCGCGGTACGTGCCGGTGTCGAACTCGCGGACCGGCCCGGGGGTGTCGGTGAACACGTCCCGCTGCTCGACCTTTCGGATGACGTCGTCGAAGTGGCCGTCGAGGATGTCGGCGAACTGATGCAGCTTGTCCTTCGCGTGCGCCATCCCACCCAGAACAGCCTCACGCAACTCCCGGATGACCGGCTTGATGCCACTCATTCCTCACCCCCCGACTCGGCTCGAGCAGTCGGGGAAGCCGACCGCGCCCGTCGCCCGTCGGCCTTCGAGCACACCATCACGCCACCGACCGTAGGCGAGCGGGTCGCGACGTGCCATGGGGACAACTCCCCATGCCCGCAACGATCTGAGGGCTCAGGCTGCTTCGCGGTCGAGCAGCGCCCGTTTGACCTCGACGCCCCAGGCGAAACCGCCGAGCCCGCCGCCGGTGCGCAGCACCCGGTGGCACGGTACGAACAGTGCCGGGGCGTTGCGGGCGCAGATGGATGCCGCGGCGCGCACGGCGCTCGCGCGGCCGAGCGCGCTCGCGAACTCCGCATAGGTCAACGGGCGCCCCGGCGCGATCCGCCGCAGCGCAGCCCACCCCGCGAGTTGCAGCGCCGTGCCGGCCTGGTGCACCTCGACCTCGTCGATCGCGGTCAGGTCGCCCGCGTAGTACGCGACGACCGCGTCAGCGGCATCCGTCACCCCTTCGCGAATGGCGGTCGGAGGCGCGGCCAGCCTCGCCGCGATGGCCGCGGGGTCAGCCGTCCAGCCGCTCGCGAGCACCCGCGCGTGCTCGTCGGCGAGCAGCGTGAACGGGCCGTCGGGGGTGTCGACGGTCTGGATGGTGGCGGTCATGGCTGCTCCTGGACGGTCGACGCGGTTCCGGTCGCATGGGCTGTGGTGCGGGGGGATGCCGGTGGGGCGGATGAGACGGTGTTCGCCCCGCCCGCCGTGCGAACGGGAGGGTTCGGCCGGCCCGGCTGACCCGACGGGCTCGGCTGACTCGACGGGCTCGGCCGGCTCGGCGGCTGTACACGCCGCGCGGCGGACATGGCGCGACGCACCGCGCGCGGACGCACCGTGCGCGGTGGCACCGCCCGCCACAGATGGGCGGTCAGGTAGCTGCGCCACGGCGCGGCGCGCGATGCCCACGCCTCGAAGCTGCGCGGGTCGGACGGGATGCCGAGGGCACCCGCCCCGGCGCGGACGGCCACATCGCCGGGGAGCGTGATGTCGGGGTCGCCGAGCACCCGCATACGCACGTAGTCGGCCGTCCAGGGGCCGATGCCCGGCATCGCGAGCAGCGCGGCACGCTGCCCCGGGCCGTCGTCGCCGCTCGTGAGGGTGAGCGTGCCGTCGGCGAGCGCCGCGGCGGCGCCGGTGATCGCGCGGATGCGCGCGGCCGGCCCGCGCAGCACCTCGTGGCCCCGCTCGGCGATCGCGGCCATCGTCGGGAACAGCCGGTCGTGCGCGCCGAACCCCTCGATCCGCTCACCCAGCGCATCGGTGAGCGCCGTGAGCGCCGTCGTCGCGGCGGCGACGGTGATCTGCTGCCCGATCATCGCGCGGACCAGCATCTCGTGCGGGTCGGCCGCCCCCGGCACCCGGATGCCGGGCAGTGCGGCGACCCGCGCGGCAAGCTCCGGGTGCGCGGCCAGGGCGGCATCGACCGCGACAGGATCGGCGTCCAGGTCGAACAGGCGCCGGGCGCGCGCGACGAGCACCGGCAGATCGCGCAAGTGCGTCAGCCGGGCACGCAGCCCCACGCGACCGGTCTCATCGATGCGGATCTCGAACCACGCGGGCCCGCCCGGCAGTCGCAGCGTGCGCGCGAAGCGGTCGCTCTCGGCCGCCTCGACCCCCGCGACGGCACGCGCAGCCATCCACGCGAACACGCCGGCGGCGTCGAGCGGTCCGCGGTGCGGCAGCACGAGGTCGATCGCGCCCGGCACTGTCGACGTATCGGCACCCGGTGCACCGCCCACGCCGCCGCGAGCGCGCGGTCGACCGTGCCGCCGGGCGCGCAGCTCGAGCGGGCTCATCGCGAACACCTCGCGCACGGTGTCGTTGAACTGGCGGACGCTCGCGAAGCCCGCCGAGAACGCGACGTCGGATGCCGGCAGGTCGGTCGACACGAGCAGCAGACGCGCCGTGTGCGCGCGCTGCGCCCGGGCGAGCGCGAGCGGGCCCGCGCCGAGCTCCGCCGTCAGCAGCCTGGTGAGGTGACGCGACGAGTAGCCGAGCCGCGCGGCCAGGCCGGGCACGCCCTCGCGTTCGACGACCCCTTCGGCGATGAGGCGCATCGCGCGACCGGCGACGTCGCCCCGCAGATTCCAGTCCGGAGACCCCGGCGCGGCCTCGGGCAGGCACCGCTTGCAGGCGCGGTAGCCCGCCTCGTGCGCGGCCGCGCTCGTCGGGTAGAAGGTCACGTTCGCTGGCTTCGGCGTGCGGGCGGGGCACGACGGGCGGCAGTAGATGCCCGTCGAGCGCACGGCCGTCACGAACTGCCCGTCGAACCGCGCATCGCGCGAGTCGATCGCGCGGTAGCGCTCGTCGAAGGTCATGCCGGTCGGTGTCACGCTCTCAGCCTGACACGCCTCCGCGCTCCCCGCTCGCGGAAATCGGACACGGCCGTGGCTGCCGTCGGCGGCGGCATCCGACCGATCGGCGGCGGCCGGTTGCCGATGGTCGGCCGACAGCCGGTGTCGCCGATGCGGGATCCGGCCGGTCAGCGACGCCTGCGCCGACAGCCGTCGTCGCCGATCAGGGCACCGGAGCCCAGACGGCGACGCCAGACAGCAACGGGGCGACGGGTCCGTTGCGCACCGTCACCCCCGTGACATCGCGGTCGACGATCGTGACGACGGGGTCGACGGAGAGCGGACGCACGACGGCGGCCTGGACGATCGACGCCTCGATCTGCGCGAGCAGCTCGCGGGCGTCGTACACGTCGACGGTCTGCGCATACTGTGCGATGAGGGCGTCGCGCTCGGGGCTCGGCAGCGTCCAGGCGGATGCCGACCCCGCACTCCCCCACTGCGCCGCCAGCTGCGCCGGTACCTGCGGCAGCGCGACGCGGTCGATGACGGCATCCCACCCGGTCTGGTCGACAGACGCGGCGATGTCGTCGCTGCCGCAGTCGGTGATCGCCCAGCCGTCTTCGGCCATGGCGCCCTGCATCGCGGCGAACGCGTCCGACGCGAAGGCGCTGCCGCGGTCGTAGAGCACGCAGACCGAGGTGCCCGCCGCGACCCCGGCGGCCTCGCGGTCGAGCGCGGGCTCGTCGGCGGGAGTGCCGAGCGTCGCCGTGAAGCCCGAATCCTCGACGACGATCTCGTAGGCCGGGGACTCGGGGGCCGCGAGCACCGAGGTCGTCTTCGTGTACGCCTGCGCCCACTCGCCCCCGCCCGTCGTGACCATCGCGTCGGCGGGCAGGGCCCGTAGGAACGCGGCGCGCGCCGCGGGATCCGTGAACACGCCCGCGGCCGTTGCGCGCACACTCCACACGTCGCCGTCGTGCGTCGTCACCACCGGGAAGTCCTCGCGCTCGAGATCGTGCACGGCAGCATGGTTCGCCGGCGACGGCGCCACCTGCGCGATGTCGAGATCGCCCCCCACCTGCCCGATCGGGTCGTCCCCCGGCGGCACCAGATCGACCTGCGCGATCTGCGCGGCGGCGGCTCCCCGGTAGGCCGCGTTCGGCACGAGCCGCACGCGCTGACCGGAGGCCGCGCGCTCGACCGTGTCGACGCGGTACGGTCCGCTCGAAAGCAGGACGTCGTCCGGCGTGTCGGCGCCGTCGCCGATCTCGAAGGCAGTGCCCCAGACCTGAGCGATCTCGCCGAGCGCCGCCTCGTCGCCGTCCAGGATCGCGCGCACCACCGCCTGCTTCGCCTCCATCGGGTCGTCGAGCGAGAAGGCGCGCTCGCCGACGACGTGCGCCGGCACCGACGCGGCGACGGCGGTCTGCCAGCTGATCGTCGGCGCGGCGAACGCGACCTCGATCGCTCGGCCGAACTCGTCGAGGGCCGGCGGAGTCGCCTCGTTCACGCCGGCATCGGCAGCCGCGCCCTCGGCAGCCTCGGCATGCGGCGCCGCGTCGGTGTCGTCGCCCGAGGCCGCGTCAGCGGATACCCCTCCGAGCAGGCCGGACTCCGCGGCCCAACCGAGCAGCAGATCCGCCGCGTCGAGTGGGATGCCGTCCGACCACGCCGGCTCGGCGAGGTCGTAGCGGACCGTGAAGGGGTCGTCTGAGATGATCGAGACCGTGCCGAAGCTCTCGTCGGCGACGAACTCGCCGTCGACGACGTCACCGAACCGACCCCGCGTGGCCGCTGCGATATCGAGGTTGCCGGCCGTCGGTGCGGCGGCAGGATTGAACGAGGTGAGTTCGCCGGACCACGCGACGACCGCTTCGGATCCGGCCACGACGCTCGGCGGCAACGCGGGCGCGCAGGCCGTGAGCGCCGAGGCGGTCAGCGCCAGCGCGACGGCGGTCGCCGCAATGCGGCGGGTGGGCCTCATCTCGACCCGTTCAGCGGTAGTCGGTGTCGTCGTCGGCTTCGGCGGCCATCTCGCGGAACGGCTCGCTCTCTTCGCTGTCGAGCCAGGCGCGCGCGTACTCGACCAGGACCGCCGGTGAGTCCTCGGCCTCGGCGGCCGAGCCGAACGGCCCGAGGCAGTCGTCCGACGGGCGCTCGTCGGCGCGCTCCACGGACTGCGTGGTGAGGTTGTACCAGTAGGTCTGTGCGGGGCTCATCGCTCGGCGTTCCCTTCGTCTGTCCGATCCTAGGTCACGGCTGTCATGTCGAAGGGGCCGTGAGGCGATCGTCCGATCGCGTCACGGCCCCTTCGGAGAGGGTGCCGCGCGTGCTCAGCCGCCGGCGAGCTCGGCGTCGGTGTCGCGGATGCGGTCGGCCATCCGGTCGAGCGCCTGCGCCATGTCGTTGACCGCCTCGGCCGCGTCATCGAGCGACGTCGTCAGCTCG
>Ga0160441_100217_pt1 | contig 57415 bp, 48 predicted proteins | sample HID1971K_E1MG_FD_108260 | JGI IMG/M metagenome (GOLD analysis project Ga0160441, IMG submission 108260) | Enriched millipede-associated microbial communities from UW Madison campus, WI, USA - HID1971K_E1 MG | ecosystem: Host-associated > Arthropoda: Insects > Digestive system > Unclassified ... | reverse complement strand
TTCTTTGATCCAACGGTAAATCCCTGGAGTGTTAATTTCAAACCCATTTCCTTTATATTTGGTCAGAGAAACAGTCCCCGCTAGAAGTTCTTCATTATCTTCTTCTAAATTAGAATCTTTCAATATCGATTGTTGAAGAATCGAGGAGTCAATCACTCTATGTTGCTGATCGATTGTGATTCGTTGATTCTCTATAATTTCTCTTTGAGCTTGTACTAACGCATTCGAAAGCATTAATTGCCCGTTGAGGTGATGAATATTTGCTAATAGTTGTTGCTCTCTAGGACCAATAGTCATATTAACAAAGTTCATGTTAGATAAATTAATAGGCAATTGAAGATAGACATTTAGTGCTTCACGAATTTTAGTTAGTGCTATCTCGCTAGATTCAGGTGTGACAGCAAAAATAACTTTGCCAGCCTCATGGCCAATATCTGCCGTTGCCTGGATACCTATATCTTTCAAGAACTCCACAAAATAAATTAGATACTGCTCGCAAGGAACACGGACTTGTTCAGGGAACTGAAAAAAGCTAACCATTGATTCTTTTCTTGATCTTTCAACTAGAGACTTATTTGCACTTTGATAAATCTCCTCAATGATGGGTATGTACTTCTCAATGACCGATGTTATAGTCTCATCTTCGGAAAAATTATTACAACTAATGTGGCAACCATTGCTGATAACTTCATCTTGCTGTACCCATCTAACGTATTGATTTTTATATTGTGAAGCAGTATACTCCATGGCTTCAGCAAATTCCTCAATACTATATGGTTTTTTCCACTTTTCAAAATCCCAAGAGAAATTAAAGCGTAACTCCACATTCTCATAATTAACTCTATCTCTAGCTATCTCTATCTCATCAATAAAACCGTTAAATTCTAAGGGATAAAAAAGTGCCAGTAATGTAATCTCTTTAGGAATTTCTTTAAAAGAAGTTTCAGAAGCTTTCTGAGATAAATGATAATCATATATACTCACCCAAAGATCTTTATTGCCTTTGGCAGTAATGTACCCTAACTCCTTAGTAATTGTAACTCCATCAACTTTAAAATTGTTTTTAGCATTCTCATCGACAGCTAATTCAATTTCTAACAAAGGAAATCCCTCCATTTATTCTAAATACTGTACAATGAATGTTGAATCCCTAAGGACATTGTCACCCAAGTGAGTATAGTAGGTCAATTAATTAATCTATATAAAACAATATAATTTGCGTACACCTCAAAAACTTGCCCCTACTTATGATACGGTTCAGCGTAACATTCTAACGGCGAATTTTAAAGAAGGATTAAGAATTGGAAAAAATCGATTCCTGTTATCCTGATAATAGGAATTGATTCTAATTCATATTAGATTGTGTGTATTATTCATTTTCTGCAAGTTGTGCTAGTGTTGGTATAATAATCTGGTTTAATCCTATTGAATTATTTGTACTCCTACTATCGTTGATCCTTGTTCTACTGCCATACGTAATTAGACCAAGCGCCTTCAATACTTGGGTTTGGCGTTGCCCAATTCTACCTTTCCTTCCCTGCGTGGATTAGTCATTATCTGCCATGAAGACCGATATTCACCTAGGAAGAGTTTCTATATCCGCTTACTCATACTACCACATCCAATCATATTGTTGTTTAATCTCGCCACAAGTCTTACTATTCTAAAAAAAAAAGTAATGGGAGGTTTGCCCATTACTTAATATCTTTACTGTTGTTTGAAATTAGAAAACGTTTTGTCTTTAGTTTCAATTATTACTGTTGATCTTATATTGAACCCCTTGGACAGTGAGTTTCTCAAGTAAGATAATTTTAATGTACCTGTTATGATTTTTACTATTTTTTGAAATGTCTCGTTAAGTACTAAATCAAGCTACTCATCGATTCATAGTTTTAGAAATTTTGAATTACATATCAAGATTAACTGTCATAGCTTACTCCTCATATTTTTGCATATACTGAGCTAATTCAATATAAATATCTTTATATTTAATAGCTCTATCATTTTGATTGTACGGTATCAGTACATCATCCTTAAATAAACTGGCGGCTACCTTAGAATATATATCTTTTAGGGGTTCTTTTGTTCTATGATTTGTTACAACTGGGTTTAAAGATTCTTCTATATAGTAGTCAATAAATAGATCTATTCCCGCATGTATAGATTCAAGGAATTCAAATTCATATTCTGATGCGGGTGGATTACCTTCTATTAAGGATATTAGTGATTCCCCTTCCCTCTCAATTCTTAAATTCTTCTTAAAACCGTTCCTTAATCTATCCTTCTCCATAAGATAGTTATATCTATCTTTTGATAGTATTATTCTTTTTGCTGATACTTGATAATAAATATCGGTTCCAATAAAATCCAAATCCATAACATTCTTATAGTCATATATAGCGCTTAATTTTTCATCTGTAATAATTATCCCCCTTAGATGATCCTCATGACTTAAAGAAGTCGACAAGTCATCTACCCAAACTTTTGATAGTCTGTTAAGGCCTATTTTTTTTATATTATAGGAATGAATCAAACAAAATCCCTCTCTAAATAACATCAATTCGTTTTGAGCTATACTTTTTTTACTATATGAATATCTATCCCATAAACTAGGGTGCTTAGCTAGCAAATTATTTATAATAAAATTACCTTTGGAGTCAAATTGAATAAATTCACTCATTAATATGGAAGCATTCAGATCTCTACAAATATCAATGAAAAGTTCATCTTCAAAAGATAAGGTACCATACACCTCATTTCTATTTAGGGTCAAAGGTAAATTACCATCATAATCGTTTATTATTAAAAGGGGTTGTTGATTAGACCTCGGAAAATTATATGAATCAATTCGATATCCCCCTGGAATAGTGATACCATTGCAAATTAAATTAGATTCTCTATCAAGATAGCCATCATACTTCCATTTAACCCCATTAAAACCAATGGGGTTAATAGCATGAATACCTTTTTGATCCTCTAAATCGATGTAATGAATCTTATTTGAAATATTCCCCCAGCTGTTTGGTATGATAATATTTATTTGAGGATCACTAATACGATACCATTTGTACCAAGCATCTTTATTATTATGATGACCACTGTCACTTATTTGCTTTTCTAGCTCTTTAAGTAGTTCATTTGTTAATTCAATCTTTATTGTAGTACCTATATCTGAATTAGACTTATTTACTTCAATTTGTGTTTGATCCATTCTCACATTAAACTGGTAAGCAATTTTCGATTCAATGTTTTTTGTGATTACATTTAATTCTTTGCCGATTAAAAATGCTGCAAACACGCCCACACCGAATCGACCACTTCTTTGTATTGTCGATTTATTATCTTGATCTACAAAATTATTTTTCCAGATCTCACTATTTCTAAAAGATGCCCCTGCTTTAAGAAAATAATTTATAATAATATTTTCCGTCATACCGATTCCATTATCTTGAATTGTAAAATAATCACCTTGCTCTGATTCTTCAACTGAAATGGTAATTTCGGGAATATAGGGCTCCCCCCGTTTTTCCATTAAAAGCTGACGTTCTCTACAAGAATCTATTGAATTCTGTACTAGTTCACGAACTCCATATGAAGGGTTCTCTCCATAAAGCGGTGCAATTAGTAATTTAACCAACTCAGAATCACACTCACAGGAAATCTTTTTAGGAAGATAATTCACATGTTGAGAAAACTCCTCCAAATCATCCAAATTTGATTGAATTCTTCGAAGCTTCATTTTTAAGTTCTTATTATCTGCTAGACTACCGTAAACTTCCCCTAATATCCCCCAAGAAGTATCTAGCTCTTTTTGAATATTTCCCAGTAGCCTTTGTACTTTAAGAAACAGTTCACTGTTTTCCGGATTTGCAACTATATAAATTGACTCAGGATCTAATAGGTTATATGAAATCTCTTTTATTGAATAATGTAATTCCCACTCCTTTTTAGAAATTGTACTAGATATTTTTTTTGTATTAAGGGAGATCGAAGGTACTCTATCAGATGTGATATGTAGATAATCCGCCAGTCTTAGTACCGCCATGAGAAAAACAACTTTCACATTTCTAGGTGTTCTCCATATCTTATTAAAACTCTTCTCAAGATAATTAAAGGTATTACGAATGTTCATACCGTGGCTTCTTGCTACTACACCAATAATATCCTTAATATCTGGATCTAAGTCAGCAGCAAATGATATATATCCATTTTCTATTGGAAATCCATATTTAGCTATTTCATGTGCGAGTCTTGGGTGATGCCTCCGAATAAACTCACCAATAATCTTTCTGTCCAACCTAGTTTGCTTATCTTTATCCATCGGAGGTTTATGTACCCCCTCTGAAGAACCAAATATATCTAATAATTCTTTCTCATTCATTTTTTTCACTTCTTGATAATATATCTCCCATATACCATTCCAGTCGGTATTATCAAAGAATTCTATTCTATTATTGCTATGAAGAAGAGAGGTCAGTCCTTCATTAGTTATGTGCATCCCCATATCGTGGAGTAATACTGACAAAACTAATACCGCAATATCTTCTGGAGAAATGTATTCATATGTACTATCCTCTATTATAAATTCACATGTTTCTAGTACACGATTTAAATGGTCTAGTCTATGATCAGTATAATCAGGAAAAAATTCAAATTCGCTATTCTTAATTATCTGCGAGAAGTCATGAACTGTTTTTAATACCACTCCATAAAGGTGTGAATCTGTTTGCAGTATCGACAAAAATTTTACAGGAATATTTATCATTTGAACTCCTTCATAATTTATGTTTTTTAACTTAATAATAATGTATTTAATAGTATTTTTCCATCTTATTACTACGAAACAAATATTTTATAAATAGCCTACCAATTTTCATTATACAGTATATCTTACTTATGATATGTTTCACCGTATCGGGGCTAACTGCGAATAATTTAATTATATATAACTAAAATTTTTCAGTATTATTAATAAAAGTACAATTAAAGCATAGAATTTCTACCAGGGGTAAACATGGAGACAGTAAATACATGGCTTAGAGAAATAATAAGAAACAATCCAGATTTAAAACTGGTCCTAAAGGCGGGAACTATTCACCAAGAGCATATAGATTATCAATAATAAAAGACCTTGAAGTTCATGAGATAATTAACTTTGTAAAGAATGATCGGAAGATCTCAGATTATAACACTCTAATGGACAAAGTGACTAAGGCATATGCACTGCTGCGCACAGAAAAGCCCTCAGTTTACAACTTAGATAAGTTATCATCATTTATTTATTTTATAACTGTTACTAAAACGTTTTATAGCAACAATTTAGACGTAGTTGAAGAATTCTTAGCAGATGGGAAAGAAAAAGAGAGCGCTTACAGTTTTGTCGAAGATGAACACTCAAACTCTATGACAATTGAAATGTTAGTTTATGTTTGTGAAACTATGGACATTAAAACTCGATTCATAGGAGGGCATAGTGCCCTAACAGAGATTAATAACTATGCAAACGCTCTGAAGAAAATATACATTGCCCAAGTACATGTCCTAGAAGCCACTAATGAATACCCTTTCATCAATTATCCCGAATGTTTGGATGCGGTCATGCCTCAGTAATTAGTAGAAAACATTCTGAAATTTCTTGAGAGCTTATTTATTACTTATTATGAAATACCGGAATTTAACTATAGAGATAGGAACCAAAGGTTAAATTTGAAATTATTCTTGGCAAAGAATAGTGGGGCCTGAGTTTATTACCATAACCGAATATGAAAACTCAATTTTATTTAATGATGGGTCAAAGATTTTAATGAATGAAATTGACGATAATCTTAAGCCAGTAATTGAAAAGCTTTTAGCAAAATAGCTTTCCAATAGCTACGTGACTTACAGGTATCGCCTCACTTAAGTGTAAATTCATGGATTTTTTACGGTGGAAAATTTACAGATCGCAATGAAGGACGCCTTAATTAGGCGTCCTTTATAATAGGAATATAGGTTTGAAAATTCATTTTTACTGAGCTAGGCCAACCAAACTGGCCGTTTTAGGATCGTACACCACATTTGTAATCGAGCCATCCCAAACACAGCTCACCACTTCGTCGATCACGTGCAGCGTTCTTGCGGCCGTACCGGGTAGCCGAAACGGTCATGGATAGTGAGATCGAGCTGATGAGCCATTGCAATGATGCGATGAAATATTCCCTCCATCTTCGTACGATTTATCTCCGACAGTTTATAGCAAGCAACGACTTTAACATCCGCCAGTAGGTAGGTGGCATCATGCGCCGCATTGGCAATGCGAGCTTCAACTTTGCCCCCATAACTCCAATCTTATGGATGAGTTGACGGTGCTCCAAAATGTAGGGGTGACTGGATAGGTTGCGAAGAACATAGATAGTACCACTTTCGATATCGCCTTCATTCCAGGTCTCGCTAAACAAAGGGCCTAAATCAGTATCAGTCAAGCGGCGGCCAGCACTGTCTTTGTAAAGCGCTTTTTGTAAAGATCTTAGAAGGAGATTACTTTCGGTACCGTTAGAGTAGATAACTCTAAGGCGAGCATCTGTATGGGCAATGGATGATTTTTAAAATCCATCTCCCTTCCCAGCCACGTAAGCCAGTTGACCACCTAATATAAAGAAATCTTCCACGTTGACGCTCGTATCGTTACCAAATTTTTACGTTTGTCGAACGCCAGATTTAAGTTCTTGCTTAACCTGCTCAAGAAGCACGTTTATGTTCGTGCTACGCTTGGCCAGCTCGATCAGATTCTCGGAAAAGCCCCTATTGAGAAAATCAAGTTCCTTCTCCATCTAATCATTAAGAAAATTAGCGTTAAGAACCGCAGGATCGAAACGATCGAACTGAAATCCGATGAAAACAAGCAACAACATTTTTTCGGGTAAGCCCCTTACGAGAAAGAATCGGAAGGGGTCTTTGCTTTTTCTAAGCAAAAGTCTCAACTGTGCAAGTTTATCTTAATCATCTAACAAGCTAAACTGCACTGTTACAATTAATAGTTCTCAAAAACGAAATGGAAATAATATTATTAGAACGGTGTTTGATCGACAAGCAATCGTTTCGGATTATAGGAACACAAAAATGGCATCCATTTGATTGAAGATGCCATTTCTCTTAAGATTTTGAACGTTTTACTTTAATTTTGTTAATAACAAATGCTAGTAGCATCAAAGATACAAATTCACCGAGTATTCCTACAACTCCAGAGATTAAAATTATTGGAATAACCAAAACCTTCCCTCTTTAGTAAAAAGGGCACTAAGACTGCTAAAGAAAATCAAAGCATACGTGTTCCCCTCGAACGTTAACTAGTTCTTGCTATAAGTAAACCTGATCTTCCGTGGAAATAAACCATGCAAATTATAACCTCCCACTAAGCAAATTCTCGGCTGTCTAAGGTACTCTACGTTTATATTCTTGTTTTTTTGAAATACTAGATAATCGTATGTAATAGATTGAAAATTATCAGGAGGCAATTGGAATGTTTAGAGAACTAGCTGATCTTTTGGAGTTTGCAACCGTTGGGGCCTTTAAAACTCTAACAGGTAAAGAGGTGTATAAAACTACGTATGAAATTGAGTATACCGCAAGGCTACTCATCTCGGGAAGTAGATCTAAGTACATGACAGCCCAAGTACTTCTCCAGCAATGCGTAAACGAGACACAAATCGCCTAAACTCGTTCGAGGCACACCGAACTCAAATAAAAAAAGAACTTATCCAACGTTATATACTGCCAAAGAATAAGGCAGAGGAAAATATTTCGCTTATTCTTATAGGAAAAGCTTTTCCCCAGGATTTCCTCTTATCTTCTCAACCAACCTTTGACTTAAAACCCATCGTTTTCTCAGGAATGGCTTCTTATCTAATACGGAGTGATGCCGTCAATACGTATCTGGAAGAAGCAAAAGATTATCGCGAGGAAGTAAATCGGGCGGTAGTTCAAATGGAGATTACCGAGTCCTCACTGAAGAAGATTAAAAATATGACGAAAGAGACATGAAATATTCTTGGCTTTCTTAATGAAAAAGTTGTGCATTATTTACACAACAATGTATCAATCGAGTTATTACAACCGGTTGTGGTAGCTATACTGGATCTGTGCGATATAAAACTTTTGGATCAAAATGGCCGTCCGCGGGAGCAATTCGTTTCCAAACTGCAAACAGCTAATAATGCATTTCAATAATACTCTTTGGGGAGCAAAACATGTACTCTACAAGATCATTAAGTAATCTCTCACGTACGACGGGAGCTTCCAATCCACTAACTGGGCCCATCATCGTTGAAGGCATTCCAGCAATCGCAAAAGAACTCAAAGAATACGGGATTGAACGAGAAAGACAGCAAAATGAGCGAGAACGTATTCGCGCCAATGAGCGTGTTTTTACAATGCAGTTTGAGTTAACGCATAAGGAGTTAATGCATTCCATCACCGAAAAAGAAATTACCCGAAGACACCTATACACACATGTGGGACATTATCTTATGATTTGCGCAGAAAATAAAGACACCGAAGGGGCTATTTCGGCCTTAAATACTCTTATGACGATCTATCAAGAAGGCGTCTCACAGAGCTACAAAGAATTATCCGCTTTAGATAACATGGCATCTGGTAGAAACAATTTATTTCTGTATTAGTTGCCATAGCTAAAAAAACAGCGGAAGCCATGAAATACTTCTAGGCTTGCCGCTGTTTTCACCTCTTTTTGAGGTTTATTTCCATGTTCTTCTTATGAAAATCCGCCCTATTTGTGATACGGTTCACCGTGATGGATGTAAGTGAGATATAGATTTATTATTTCAAAACAAATTTGTTCATTTATAAAATAAAAATCATTGTATAAAACATAAAACCTAGACTATACTTAATAAAAGACATAAATTTAAAATAGCTTTCCTATTTCAAATTTATGTTTAAGTTTTTGGAGGTGTTTACGTATGTTATTACGATTTAGCGTAGAAAATTTCTTATCATTTTATGATAAGCAAGAAATTTCCTTTGATCATGATTTTAATAAAGCAAATATTTTTAAAAACAACACCATCTTTGAATACAAGCAAAACAACAAAAAACGTTCTGTTTTGAATGGTGCTATTATTTATGGTTCAAATGCTTCGGGTAAATCTAATTTATCTCAGGCCTTGCATTGTTTAAAGGACATGTATCTCAATAGTTTAAATTTTAATAAAAAAACGGACAGAGTTTCGATATTTAAAAAGTTCGAATTTCTTCCATCCAACATAAATCCAATTACTTTTGAAATAGAATTTCTTGTATCTGTTGAAGATGAATATTATAAAGTGTTCTATACTTTTTCTATAAACAGTTCTGAGAATAATATTGAAACAGAATCTCTATCCTATTGTAAATTATTAAAAACAACTACTTCTAATTCAATAGTATTATTTAATAGAACTAAGAATAATATTGATTGTTCTTCTGAACAGATTAAACAAATAATCCATAAGGTTAAACAAGAAAACATAAAATATAAATTAGTATTATCTTTACTAAATTTTGATATCAACGAATCTTTCTTTAAGAATGAAATTGCATCACTTTCTTATCAAATTATACAGGCTTGTGGTACTTCTATTGAGAAAAACTTAGTATTTACTTCTTATTCAGATGGTTCTTCTCTAAATGAGTTTTATGAGGGTATAAATAAAAACCCTCATTTTAAAGAATATATTTTATCTAATCTCTACAAGTTTGATTTTGCTCTTTCTGACTTTGAAATACAAGATATTACCGATGAGATTATCGATACAATGCTAAACCGTAATGTTATTGAAAATGTTGATCGTAATACTTTATACAAACACTTTAAACAATACCGTGTAAAGACTATACATAATATTAATAACCAACAGTTTAAACTATCTATTAATGCAGAATCATCGGGAACTAAAAAATTCTTAATGAACTCACTAAACTTGTTCGAATGTCTATTTATGAATAAGGTATTTGTGTCAGATGAATTCGATAGTCACTACCATATTTATTTGCAAGAGGGTATTATAAAAACACTAATTTACCCAGAAATTAATGAAAGTAAGACTCAATTTTTAATTATTACTCACAATCCTTTGTTATTAACTCCTAATTATTTTGCTAAAGAACAAGTATATTTTGTTGAAAAAGAGCGTTTTACTGAAATGAGTAAAATTGATTCTCTTAAAAACTTCGAAAACGTGACTTACAATAATCATAATTGGTCAAGTTTATACTTAGATGGTAGATTAGGAGCTGTGCCGGAGGTGTTCATCTAATATGAAGAAACCATTAAAACCTAAAATTCATATTTATTTCTCGGAAGCATCACATAGAGGAAATAAAGTATTGATATCAGAATATTTTTATATTCAACACAGTTTTCAGCGTTTAGTAACAAAAGCAATGATTGTGCCATATGCTAATGAACATAAAATAGAATTTGATAAACAACTGAGGAATAAATTCAAAAAAAACTCGACAAATTCAAAAGATTTATTTTATATTGTATTGGACACAGATTTTTACACGAGTGGAAAAACAAATCACATTATTATTAAACAAATCAATGAATTATACAATGAATATAAACATAATGTTAAGTATATTCTTTCTAGTCGAAGTTTTGAAGTTTGGTTATGTATGTATAATCAGAGTCTATATACTAAACAATTTACAACAAAAGCAGATTTAAATACTGATGTAGATTCATCTTATGACAAAAGCGAGAAATGGTATATTTCTAATAAGAAAAAACTATTCGATGGTTATTTAGAAGCAAAAGTATCCAGCATCAGAAGTAAACAATCAGTATTTAATTCTTCATCTCCCCCACCCCCAACAAGTAACGATATAGTTGATTTATTACCAGATTTATCTAACCAAGGATTAGTTTCATATCTTGTTAATACAAATCCTTTTACATATTTTGAACATCTAATCGAGGACCTCTTAGCTTATCGTGAACCTATTTAATTACCTATTATTGAACTTATCTTTTTTGTATTATTCTATCCTCAAAAGGAGCTATTCTTAAATAGCTCCTTTACTTATGATACGGTTCCCCACGATTAATCTTCACGCCTCTATAAATCTGCTCAATCAACACCAATCGCATCAACTGATGCGGCAACGTCATTCTACCAAAGCTCAAGCGCTGATTGGCCCGCTTCAGCACATTACTAGACAAGCCATTACTCCCACCTATAACAAAAGCCACGTGGCTTTTTCCATACGTGGCTAGTTTGTCTAGTTGCTGTGCAAGATCCTCACTGGACCATAGCTCTCCATCAATTGCGAGAGCGACTACATGAGCTTCTTGCTTTATTTGAGCGAGGATTTTGTCACCCTCGCGATCTCTTACTTGTTCTTCTTCTGCAGCACTCAGCGTTTCTGGTGCCTTCTCATCTGGCACTTCAGAAAGGGTAAGCTTAATATATGGACCTAGACGCTTCGCGTACTCTGCCATACCCATAACGAGATACTTTTCCTTCAACTTACCAACGGCAATGATCTGTATATGCATCTAGACCACCAACACTACAGCAGCTTCCTCACATAGATCGCATTTACGCGGTGGGTCCCAGTCTGCAAATTCTGTTTCGTTCAAATCTACCATATCTGGTGCATCTTCATATTCATCTACAAAGCGTTCAATTGCCTCTTCAATACATTCTTTACATACACAATACATAGCGTCTCTTCCTATCTGTGAGGTTCTTATTCATTATGCTTACAATATACCACATATTTCGCAATTGTTCTCGTTCTTATAACAAAACCGTAGCGTAACAAAGATAGAATATAGCAGCTATTCTAAAGGCCGCTAATCATATCTTTGCTTCACTACGGTTTCTATATGTTTCACCATTATTCCTGCTTATTCAGGCTTATTTTCACCAAGTGTAACTGTTGTCTTCAGAAGTTCTTTGCCACGATAATAATGAACGACAATTTCATCTCCAACTTGCTTATGCTCGTATAAGTATTTACGAAACTTGCGTGCACTATTCACTTTCGTATCATCTAACTGCACAATGACATCGTTGAATTGCAACTCAGCTTTAAGTGCAGGTCCTTGTACCGAAGTGATGAGAACACCTTCATACACACCTTTAGGCAAGCTAAGCTGTGATTCTCCTCCAGTACCGTCCTCGTCCTTAGCTGCCTCTTGATCTAACTCCTGCTCAGCCCAATACTGCTGTAGATCAAGCATTCCTACTCCAACAAACGGTCTAGACACAAAGCCCTGCTCAATCAGCCGGTCTATTATCGGCATTACATTGTTGATCGGAATCGCATAACCAATACTTTCAACGCCAAAATTCGATATTTTCATACTATTGATGCCGATCACTCGACCACTCAGATCTATAAGAGGTCCACCGCTATTTCCTTGGTTAATCGCTGCATCAACGCGGATAACTTCCTGCTCCCAATCCAGATTACCATTCTGATTAAGCGACACTGCGATCGTCTCATTCGTTACACTAACAACCCCGAGCGTAATCGATTCACCCATACCTAGTGGATTTCCGATAGCTAACACAAACTCCGCTGCCCGCAAAGATGAGGAATCCCCTATCTCAGCTACATTTTCAATACCTTTTGCATCTATTTTCAAGACAGCAAGATCTGTAAGCTGATCTAATCCGACAACCTCTGCTTGACGTTTCTCGCCTGTTGTTAATACAGCTTGCACGCGAGCTGCAGTGGCAACGACATGATTGTTGGTAATAATATAAGCGTAACCGTCTTCCTTCTTAATAATAACGCCTGACCCAACTCCCGCTTCTTTGTACACGGTACCTTCATCGCTCTTTGGATCGACAGCTTTGCTATCTAGTCCCAGTGTAAACTTCTGCTCATTAATAATACTTACGACGGCTGGTCGTACTTTATCTGATGCCTGAACGGCGCGTTGTGATGGATCAAGACCTGCTATTGCACGATCTGATGGAGAGCCACTACCAAAGCCAAATATAACTCCGAATAGTAAGCAAACGACTATAGCGCTTGTAAATGATGAGATTAGTGCAATTTGCAATGTCGATAGCTTACCAACGTTCCAATCACTCAAGAAAGAACCTTTCCTGCGCGACTGCTTCCTTACTCCAAAATGCTCCCGTAACGTTTTACGTGAAACTTTAGATGAGTAAAAATCATCATCAAACAAGCTCATACTATAATCGCCCCTCTCCACTATTATATATCATACTTATATTTTCCATTAAATAGGAATGTTTTTACGAGATTGGACTACACTAATAATAGACTACTTATCCAACTACATCATTGCAATAATAAAATTCCGATAGGGGGCTTATACCATGCCTACTTCTAATTCACTAGAACATTTACAGTTAGCTGCACAATTAGCTGACTTGAAGCAAGAACACTACCATACCCTGCTTACGTTAAATGGATTAATTGCTATTCTAACGTCCAAAGGACTGGTTAATGATGCAGAGCTGCAACGAACGATGAATCGTATTGATCGCACGCTTGAACAACTTATTGCAAACCTAGCCCATCCCAAGGTGTCGGTCGATCAGCAAAGGTAGGTCTGAGCGGAAACTCCTCCCGCTTATAAAATATTCCGTTACTTTCGAATATAGAATTAATGGTTAACATTGCTAAGTCCATCTGATTATGATCCTGGCTAAGATGAGCCAAATATATACGCTTTGTTCGATCCGTCATGAGTTCTATTAACGCTTCTCCTGCAGCAACATTGGATAAATGACCAACATCGCTAAGTATGCGGCGCTTCGTATTCCAAGGGTAACGACCTACTCGCAGTAATTCTGTATCATGATTAGATTCTAATACAAGGCAATCACAGTCAATAATTTGTTGCTTCACCTTTTCACTTACATAGCCTAGGTCAGTAGCGACGCCTAATCGTTGTCCATTTTGTTCAAATGTGTAGCCTACTGGCTCGGCCGCATCATGAGAAATATTGTACGTATGCACGTCCATAGAACCGAACTTCAAGCTCTCTCCACTTTCGAACACATTACGTTTCTCAGGGCTGATATTTCCGACATGACGTTCTAATGCGCCCCATGTCGCTTGGTTTGCATAAATCGGTAGATTATACTTTCTAGCAAATGCACCTAAACCTTTAATATGATCAGAATGCTCATGGGTAACAAGCAGTGCATCAATCGATTGACCACTAATCCCTTGTTGTTTCATTAACTCATCGAGTTTTTTGGCACTTAATCCGGCATCAATCATAACCGTCTTGTCATTGCCTTCTATTATTGTCGCGTTTCCTGTAGATCCGCTCGCTAGTACTGTAAATCGTAATCCCATTGTGCTTAGTTCATATCCCTTCTCCTGGCTGACAGGAGCCTCTATAGCTTGTCCTCCGTATTGTCAGTTAATACCTCACCGCTAATAGCATCAACATAATAAACTTTACTATCATCTAGCATAACACGCCACGCTGGTGTTGCAACCTGAACTTCTGAGTCAAATATTTGTCCATAGTATCCTAACTGAATATCTACAATCACTGAACCGTTCTCAAGATACGATTCAATTAAGCTAGATACGATTTTCGAAGCAGACAATACTTGCTGTGCTTCACCTGTGCCGGTAATTTCCACCCGATCCTGTAAGAACGCCGTAATCTTCAAATTGCTATTGTATAACTCTAGCTTTGTCTGGAACATTGGACGTCCATCAACCATCCGCTGCAAGACGAACACACCATCACGACTACTATGCACATCGTATGAATATTGTTCTAGATCTGCAATAAGATCGCCTAGTGCAGGAATCAACTGTTTACTATTGAACACTACTGAACTATCTACCGGAGGAATAATAAGTGCCGCCTTACGATTCTCCATACTATCAGATTGCAATAGATACGTAAGGTCACCCATTCGCGGCGTTTCCGAAGGTAGATTAAGATTAGTCGACAGTGAAATTTTCTTCTGTTGCATCAGTTGAAGCTTATCCGCAGGCAACTCAGCCGTATTCGCATTAGCATTCACTTCAGTACGTACTTCACTCCATAGCTGATAACCAAGTAATAGATTAAGCAATAGAAAAGAAAAGATCAACGCACTCTTTGCCCTACTCCAGTCCACGAATGTTCACCTCCTACAAACTTTTTGTTAGATTCTTGGATTACTTCCTGTAAACGAAAAGTTACTTCGTAAGCATAAACCAAACATTTCATGAGCACTTTAGATTCACTTCTTAGAAACGAGTACACAGCAACTGTGGAAGTTAAAGCATGAAATCACCTTAATTCCACATTCATCACTGCCACTGCGCCCATCTATTTCTTCGATTTATCTAGAATACTCGGATCAATTCCTAATAACATAGCTTCCATTAATACCGCTTCGGTTCCATCTTGCAATTGCACAGCCCACACAGGAATAAATTTAACAACATCATCCCCTTGAGGAACTGCCGTTAGCGCAGGATAGATCGCAACAACATCTTCTTTGTTACTATACAATTCAAGCTGGTCCTTAAGCTGTGTACCTCCGTATAACCATCGAATCGTTTTAGTGTCTGCCATACTCGGCAATGTAATAAGTGTACGTTCATATTCGACGACGACACCTTGCTGTAATCCTAATTGAATATAACCATAATTGAACGGATTAATATCAATAACCGGATACTGCTCAATATATTTGCGGAATCGCACATATTTCTCATCGGCTCGAGGTACATTAGCTAACTGGTAGCTAGAATCCCATCCACCGTGCTGATTAACGAAATCAACTGCAACATATACATTTTCACTTGCTGGTGCTGTATTGGTCTGTGATGCCGTTGAATTCGAAAAATTTATCCATAATCCATTCTGCTCAACCTTTAGACCACGTTTCCCGTCCGTATAGATTTGAGATCCTGAACGATTCACAATCGCCCTTGTCGTACTAGAATCAAAGAACAGACTACGTTGCATTTGCTCTGGTGTAATGACATCATAAGCAAAACTATATTCCGTTGCCTGAATAGGCTCCACTGCAACATACAGATTTTTGTTCATATACTCATAAGGAGGCAAATACTCTCCGAATCCTACATAATCTTGAATATCTTTCACTGTTAGATCCACTCGCACCGCTTCATACACGTTTGTTCCATCTTTTTCGAAGAAAAAGGCGTGTACTTCCTCAGATTCAGCAATCGCATAAATATAGATGCGATCGATTTGCATTACCTCTTGAGTGCTATCTGTCTCTATCTTCAACAGCTTCTTCAATAGCTCGAAGGAAATTCCATTGCGAAATGATAGTTCTATCCCTTGTTGCTCTCGTTTCAATTGTGTCCAATCCATTGTAGTATTGGTTACTACTTGAAGATCCTTTAATTCTCGGTTCGCAAGACGTTGACGAACAATAAGATCATAGAACTGCGTATTTGGATACACGATCGTATGCTTGTCCTCTCCAAGATGGAGAATTAATTCCTCTGGATAGATAACACTCTCTACACTACTTACCTTTCCAATTAGCTCCGTATTCACATAATCTTGATCACTTTTTGTAGTCGTACCGAGCCATGGCATTCGGTAAGCTAGAAAATACGTCTGTAGCAAGCTCAGTATAACGAGAAAGATCAATAACCCTGTCTTTACACGCTCCATCATTTGGATTTCCCCCCTTCCTGTAGCAAGGGCAAACTAAATGTAACTTTTGAGCCAACATTTAATTCAGATTCGAGCGCGATCTTGCCTCCATGCTTCTTAACGATTTCCCGGGCAATAGATAATCCTAACCCTGTTCCGCCCATATTACGAGATCTCGCCTTATCTACACGATAAAAACGATCAAAAATTTTCGATAAATCTTTCGCTGGAATTCCGATACCGGAATCTTGAACACTAATATCGATATAGGCATTCTCTCTAGATTTCATCGCAGATAATGTGATTTTCCCACCATCTAACGTATATTTTACCGCATTGGACACTAGATTATCTAATACTTGATCAATTTGATCTCGATCAAGCCATAGATTACGAATCCCTTTCCCTACTTTAACGTTTACTGTAATTCGTTTTTGACGCAACTGGAACGAGAAGCGATCTGCTACTTCATCTAGCATGTCTTGAATGTTAGTCTGTTGACGACGAAGTGGCGCTTGATTCGAATCTAGTCTAGATAGATGTAATAGATCACTAACGAGCCGAATCATTCGCTCTGTCTCATTACTAATAACACCAACAAAACGTTCCGATAGCTCACGTTCCTCTAATGCGCCATCATTCAGCGCTTCAGCATAACTTTTAATCGTGGTCAGTGGTGTCCGTAATTCATGAGATACGTTAGCTACAAATTGACGACGAGATATTTCCAGCTTCTCTTGATCAGTAACATCTTGTAGTACAGCAATCGCACCAGTTATGCCACGATCCCGTCGATGAATTGGCGATAATGTAACCTTCAGAATACTATCTTCTTCCGAAGAAGTATCATAGTCTGGACTATCACGCCTAATAATGAAAATTTGCGTACGTCCTTGTTGTAGAAATGCTGATTGTTCCTCGCTCAATTCTAATACTTCTGCTAACACTTTATCTTGCAATGTACCGAGCTCTAGCAATTCCAGTGCACGTTTATTCCAGACGATAACTTGATTGTTCTCATCAACTGCTAATACACCATCACTCATATTGGAAAGAACGGAGATTAGCTTCTCATTCTCTTCCTCATTGGCTGATAGTGCTTCTTTTAATCGAATAGTCATCTCATTGAAAGCCATACTTAAGCGTCCGATCTCATCATTACCTAACACTGGAGCCTTCATATCGAAATGCCCTTCTGCAACTAGTTCAGCTTGGCGCGTTAATCCTTGTATAGGATGTGTAATGGTATGGGCAAGTACAACACCAAGCACGCCTGTTAATCCAAGCGCAATAATTGTACCTGAGAAAAATATTTGGTTTACACGATTCATCGTGTCATATACTTCCGTCATCGAAGCAACAATATGTACCGCTCCGACTATTTTATCATTATGAGTGACAGGCACCGCGATCATCTTCTTACGCGAGCCATCTTCCTCAATATATTCTTCTTCGTTATCAGATATATTTTGCAGCGCACGGCTTACCGCTAACGACTTATTTTTCTGCCCGATGTACGATTGATGAAGTTGCAAGGAAGTTGCGACAATTTTACCATTCGCATCAAGCACTTGCACTTCAGCCCCACTAATACTGAATAGATTGCGTACAACAAGATTCAAATCTTCCGTCGTATTATCCGCAGGATCTGTATCACTATCGATAGTCGGCGATAAACTCGGTGCAGCAAACTTTGCAAGAATATCCGCTTGTTCCTTCAAATTATTCGTAAAGTTATTTACTAGCGATGCCTTTACGGTACTTATAAAGTACACACCAATCAATTGCATCGCTACGAGAATAAGCAACAAATAAATAATAACAAGCTTTACTTGAATCGTCTGAAAATATTGTTTCAGCTTCATTATATACTCCCGAATTTCGGATTGCGCATCATATACCCAAGTCCACGACGAGTCAAAATATATTCTGGGCGACTTGGATCATTTTCGATTTTTTCACGCAAACGACGAATGGTAACATCGACTGTACGTACATCTCCGAAATATTCAAATCCCCATACTGCCTGCAATAAATGTTCGCGTGTCATTACTTTGCCGCAATGTTTTGCCAAATAATGAACAAGCTCAAATTCACGATGAGTTAGCTCAATAGCCTCTCCATCTTTATATAGTGCATACATATCCGTATCGATAAATAAATTGAACAGACTAAACCCTTGTTGTTCGAAATTATCTTGATCTTGACCATCTTCAGCTAATAACTCTTGTGCAAGTAGCGTTGACTTCTTCTGTCTTCGTAAATGCGCTTTGACCCTTGCAAGTAATTCACGAGTACTAAATGGCTTAGTTACGTAATCATCTGCACCTAACTCTAATCCTAATACTTTATCAATTTCCGTATCTTTTGCGGTTAGCATAATAATCGGCATATGCAGCTTTGCTCTTACTTCGCGACATACATCCATCCCATCCTTAATAGGAAGCATAAGATCAAGTAGCATAAGATCTGGTTGCTCTTCAAAAGCAAGACGAATGGCTTCTTCACCATCGAAAGCGCAAATGACTTCATAACCTTCTTTTTCTAAACTGAATTTCAAAATATCTGCTATCGGCTGCTCATCGTCTACTACTAATATTTTTCCGTACATGCGCAATCACCGCCTTATTTATCCTTCATATGAATACTATTTTACCATAGCCTTACCGCTTGTACCCAATCATTGCAACGCCGCTACATAATATTTTTTGGAAAGCTATAAACATAAGAAAAGGGCGAGTACAAAAGTATTGCTACTTTTGCACTCGCCCTCTAGTATATAAGAAATTATAAATAGCTTAGTGGATTAACGTTGCTACCATTTTTCAAAATTTCGAAGTGAAGATGTACGCCTGTCGAACGACCAGTATTACCCATAACACCAATACTATCGCCTTGACTCAACTTATCTCCTTTGCTTACGCCAATAGATTTAAGATGACCGTACAATGTTTTGTATCCATTCTGATGATCAATAATAATTGTGTTTCCGTAACCGTTTTTCGTTCCAACAAATTCAACGATACCTGCATCAGCAGCTTTTATGTTCTTATCGCCAGTAAGATCGATTCCTTTATGAGTTCTTCCCCATCGTGAACCATATTTGCTAGAAAGACGAGAATTAGATACTGGATATGCAAATTGACCAGAACCTATACCTGCAATAACCATTGTTCCTTTTTCAATAATAGTAGGAACTGCTTCGACGATAACTTCCTTAGATATTAATTCTTCTGTAAGAATATATCCATTCTCTTTGTAAACACTATACGTAAACTTTTGCGAACCTACTGATCCGGTCTGAATCGTTTTCGTTTCGCCTTCACGAATTTCATCATTCTTTACATATTCAATAGGAATAGCAATTTCTTCAATCTCTACCGTTTGCTCAGTAGACTTCACTGTAATTTCCGGCATACGAACCGTTAAGTCTAACTCATCGCCTGCAGTGATTTTGTCACCTACGATAGATGGGTTATTCTCATAGATTACTTGCTCTGAAATACCAAATTTAAAAGCGATACAACCTACACAATCGCCCTTTTGCACAATATATTTCGTTGGCTTCGTACTACCATCAACAATAGTAGAATATAAAGCCTCTTCATCTAAAATTTTGGCTGGATCTATGTTTACATTCTCGACATCAACTGCTTCAACAAAGCCGATTTCTGTAACTACCGTAGAAGGTTCATTCGAATCTTCTGTCGTTGCCTCATCTGTTTTTGCATCATTAGCATTAAAAGATAACGATTCTATCGTTCTAGTCGTTGATGCTGCACTTGCTAGTGAAGGAGCATATTCACTTTGTAATCTACTTAAAATATTTACTGCTGCTTCTTCATCCTTAACGATACCTATTGTCTTACCGTCAACAACAACAGCTACACCAACAGCATGTGATGTAAATGATTGTTCAAGTGCACTTAGTGTTGCATCAGTTTCTGCATACAGTTTAAAAGCTGTTTCACTTTCATATGTAAGCTCACCTGTCTCTAGCACCATATTAATACCTGGATTATTATTCGCTAATTCTAATTGTTCATCACTAATTAACTTTTCTACTAAATCCTTAGAATCTACTGAACCGACTATCGTTCCATTCTGGTAAACATGAAAAATCTCAAAAGTATTATTAGCTCTGTATTCATTATATTGTTGAACGCCTATAACGCCCGCAGTTGTTAGTAGTATAATGGCTCCACCTATAAGAAGGGTGGTTTTTTTACGCCAAAGTGGTGTTGTTGGTATCACTGCATCGGTCTGTAGTACATCTGGTTCAGCGTTTACTGCTTTAGAGTCTACTGGTCGAATCTTACTAACTAGCTTGTCTACTAATTTCGTAACTGATTCTTTCATACGACTCATGTCCCCGAATCCGGCCATGATATTCTCCTTTTTAGCACTTTTGCTCTTATTAAAGTATCCTCACAGAAAAAATAGACAAATGCTCCTGAGGGATCATCCGCCTATAACTTTACCATATGGTTAACAAATCGAGCAACCTTTGGTGCTTTTTAGGTACATTAATATTTCTTAAGAATTAACATTAACTCCTCATATTCCGCGTCATCTAGGTGCTGCGCCATAATTTGTTGGATGTCAATTAACTCTTGATCAGTTAATCCTTCTTCTAGATAAGTTGAGAATGTCTGCCAAGAATCTGCAGGTAGTTTCGTCATTAATAGCTCTAGCATTCTATCTTTATCTTCCACCGAAACAGTATCTTTGGCTGCCTCGATCTCCTCTGGGGTCATCGTTACTTCAGCATTTTCCTCTTCGATAGGAGCTAACACCTCTTGAGCTTCATCCTGGGGGTCAGTATTGAGATCACTCGGTATTTGTTCCTCATCTGTCTCTGGTTGCTCTGAGGCCTGCGGAGTGTCTGCTACAACTTCTTTGTCTTTGCCTAATGTATCTACTTCACTTCCCCATAGCACGCCCCAAACACCGGACATCGCCATCGGAGGAATCTCTATTGGAATCTCGTATTGCTTCAATATAGATTCTACATAACTAGTTATAATATACCCAGTTGTCCATATTGATAACATACAAACAATTAAAACTGTCGCAATTGCTTTACCCGCCCATATCAAAGCCTTCAACATCATATCACTCACTCCTACCACTCTTCATAGTCTCTATCATTATGGACAAGAACAGTAGGACTCATTCTTATTGAATATAGTTATTTCCTAAATTTGTATAAATTAGCGCATGTAGTTCATAAGAGACTTTTAGACTGTAAGTTCCCTTAAGAGCACGATCTATGGAGGTGTAGGTTTCCTGACGAGGAAAATGAAGAGCTGTGGGTTGCGCTTCGAGAACCAATCGCTGTTACAATCGCCGTTGTCCTCGGATTTATTGTTATAGTAATAGAGGTATAAATCCGAGGACAAAAACGACCGCTATCGCTTTTCCACGAGCGATTAGTTCTCTTTCGCTAAACAAGTGGGCTTTGGGAGGAATTAAGAGATTTTTTTCTCTATTGCTTAATTTAGGTAGGAGTTGGGAACAAATAAGGAAAAGTATTCTCTATTGCGTAATCCAGAACGAGACCTTAGATTTCCCACTCAAAGCGGAATGAAATACATTCATAATGTTACTAGTGGAAAAAAAACACTCTCCTAAGAGCGAGAATCGCTCATAAGAGAGTCTTTAACCATTCAAAATATTTATTATTGAACTTGTGAGTATCACAGAGTGATCACAAGTAGCTTCTCCGAACACCCCTACAGATTCATCCCGGCCTACTCACTAGCAGACATCCTCGAGGATTCGCTTGTCAGCACCAAGAAGATGACATGAAGCTAGAGAAGCGAAGCGCGGAATGTACGTTGTTGGTACATGAGCACTGGAGCGAACGATGAATGGCATATTCGCAGTCGAATAACCTTCGTTAGATTAATCATCGTGATCACAAGCGAATTACTGGTAGATTGGTAGTACTTGGTTCGTCTGTTCTCTATTACGTCCCACCGAGAAGATCGCAATTGGAATTCCTGTTAGTTCAGCAACACGATTAACATAAGCTAATGTGTTTGCTGGAAGATCTTCAAGACGTTTTACGTTAGTAATGTCTTCTGACCAACCAGGAAGTTCTTCATATACGGCTTCACATTCACTAACTGCTTTCAAACTTGCAGGGTAGTGGTGAATGATCTCTCCGCGATATTTGTAACCCGTACAGATCTTAACAGTATCAAGACCAGAAAGTACGTCTAATGAGTTAAGAGAAAGACCAGTAATACCACTTACACGACGAGCGTGACGAATAACAACTGTATCGAACCAACCTACACGACGAGGACGACCAGTAACTGTTCCGTATTCATGACCTCTATCGCGGATCAATTGACCGATTTCATTATCTTGCTCTGTAGGGAATGGACCGTCACCAACACGAGTTGTATAGGCTTTTGCAACACCGATAACTTGTTGAATACGTGATGGACCTACGCCAGAACCGATACAAACACCACCAGCAGATGGGTTTGAAGAAGTAACATACGGATACGTTCCTTGGTCGATATCAAGCATAACACCTTGAGCGCCTTCAAATAGTACTTTTTTATCTGCATCAATAGCATCATTTAAGATAACAGAAGTATCTGTTACATATGGACGAAGTACTTCTGCAAATTCTAGGTAATCTTTAATAATTTGCTCAGCATCAACGCGTTCAGCGCCGTATACTTGCTCGATCACTTGATTTTTCTCAATGACGATTGCACGTACACGTGCAGAGAATTCTTCAGCATCCATAAGATCCGCGATACGAATACCGCTACGAGAAGCTTTGTCCATATAACAAGGGCCGATTCCTTTACGAGTCGTACCGATTTTATTATCACCTTTACGATCTTCTTCAAGACCATCAAGAATAAGATGGTAAGGCATAATAACGTGTGCACGATCACTAATAACAAGGTTCTCTGTAGAGAAACCATTGTCATGAATATAATTAATTTCAGTAATTAATGCTTCAGGATTAATTACCATACCGTTTCCGATTACGCATGTTTTATTGGCATTAAAGATACCAGAAGGTATCATTGTCAGCTTATATTTTTTATTATCAATAAGGATCGTGTGGCCAGCATTGTTACCACCTTGGTAACGCGCTACTACGTCCGCACCTTCCGCAAGAAAATCGGTAATTTTACCTTTCCCTTCATCTCCCCATTGCGTACCAACAACAACTACTGTTGACATAGCCATACCTCCACTCGATGTATCCACATCGATAATTTTTATCACATCAAAAGATACCGTCAAAGGACAGCATTAATATTTTACCAATCCAACTAGCAAAAGTCAAACAAAAAACGAACGATTATATGCTTGTACATATAATCGTTCGGATATTAAGAAGCTTGTGATGGATCCTGGTGATTTCTATCTAAATTCACGAATTTATTGAAGTTTTTGAGGAATACGAGTTCAACTGTCCCAACGGGTCCGTTACGTTGTTTGGCAATGATAATCTCGATAATATTTTTCTTCTCTGACTCTTTATCGTAGTAATCATCACGATATAAGAAGGAAACGATATCCGCATCTTGCTCAATAGAACCCGATTCACGAAGATCTGACATCATTGGACGTTTATCTTGACGTTGCTCAACACCACGACTAAGCTGCGATAGTGCAATAACAGGAACTTCAAGTTCACGTGCAATTTGTTTCAACGTACGTGAAATTTCAGATACTTCCTGTTGACGGTTTTCTCCAGCTTTACCGCGACCTGAGATTAACTGCAAGTAATCAATCAGAATCATACCAAGACCTTTTTCCTTCTTCAGACGACGGCATTTCGCGCGGATATCCGCTACTGTAATACCAGGAGTATCATCAATGAAAATTTCTGCCTCTGATAATGCTCCAATAGCCATCGTAAGCTTTTCCCAATCATCCGGTTCCAAATTACCTGTACGCATACGAGTTGCATCAACATTCGCTTCCGCACAGATCATACGTTGGACAAGTTGTGCAGCCGACATCTCCAGACTGAATATAGCGACTGTCTCTTTGGCCCGTACGCCAACATTTTGTGCAATATTTAGGGCAAATGCTGTTTTACCAACGGAAGGACGTGCTGCTACAATAATTAAGTCGCTTCGTTGGAATCCTGCAGTCATCCGATCGAGATCAACGAAACCAGATGGAATACCGGAGGTTCCCCCGCGATTAGCATAAAGGAATTCTACCTTCTCGAAAACTTCCATCAACACATCGCGAATAGAAATAAAGCCACTACTTGAGCGACGATTCGAAATCTCTAAAATCTTTTTCTCTGCATCACCAAGTAAACTTGTTATATCTTCTGCATTCGCATAACCATCGGAAACGATGTTCGTTGCTGTACGAATTAAGCGACGTAACATCGATTTTTCTTCAACGATTTGTGCATAATATTCTACGTTTGCAGCAGTAGGTACAGAATTAGCAAGCTTGGCAAGATAACTTACACCGCCCACTTCTTCTAACATACCTTTATCCTGCAATTGCGCTGTTAACGTCACGAGATCAATCGGCTGATTGTTCTCACCAAGCTCAATCATAGCTTCAAAGATCAGTTGATGGGCGCTACTATAGAAATCTTCACTCTTTACGCGTTCCAACGCTGTAATTAAAGCTTCTGCTTGCAACAATGCCGCTCCAATAACAGCCTGTTCAGCCTCCATATTTTGCGGAGGTACGCGGTCAAATAATGGTTCTGAGTTCATCTGCCCATTTCCTTTCTTCTTTTAGAGGTAGTTTAAAAAACGGACTTTGATAACGTTGACTAGGCTTACGTAGCTTATTCGACATCGAATATGGAGCGAACTTGGGAGGTCCGGTACGCGTGTACCAATAACGTACACTTGCGTTTCCTCCCTCCTCAAGTAGCGCCCCATCTTCTCGGATCTGAAAGTCCGCTTTTTAAACCTTCACTTAAAGCTATTTATTTCATTAATCACTCGTGATCACGAGTGAGCAGTTTGAGTATCATCTTCCAATATAAGCTCAAACTGTTCGCTTGTCAGCACCAAGAAGATGCCATGAAGCTAGTGTCGTGAAGCGCGGAGTGTACGTTATTGGTACACGAGCACTGGAACAAGCGATGAATGGCAGCTTCGCCGCCGAATTCGCTACGTTAGCTTAATCCGCGTGATCACAAGTGAACAGTTTGAGCATCCTCTTCCAATATAAGCTCAAACTGTTCGCTTGTCAGCACCAAGAAAATGCCATGAAGCTAGTGACGTGAAGCGCGGAGTGTACGTTATTGGTACACGAGCACTGGAACAAGCGATGAATGGTAGCTTCGCCGCCGAATTCGCTACGTTAGCTTAATCCGCGTGATCAGATCACAAGTGAACAGTTTGAGCATCATCTTCCAATATAAGCTCAAACTGTTCGCTTGTCAGTACCAAGAAAATGCCATGAAGTTAGGAAACGAAGCGCGGAATGTACGGTATTGGTACATGAGCACTACAGGCTTCCGATGAATGCCATTTTCGACGCCGAATATGCTACAACGCAACACATCGTAATCACAAGCGGACAGTTTGAGCATCCTCTTCCAATATAAGCTCAAACTGTTCGCTTGTCAGCACCAAGAAAATGCCATGAAGTAAGGAAACGAAGCGCGGAATGTACGGTGTTGGTACATGAGCACTACAGGCTTCCGATGAATGCCATTTTCGCCGCCGAATATGCTACGTTAGCTCGATCCGCGTGATCACAAGTGAACAGTTTGAGCATCCTCTACTTATTCTTCTACGATTTGTACTTTCATCGTTGCTTTAACATCCGCATGCAACTTGACAGGTACTTGAGTTACGCCAAGTGAACGAATCGGCTCATCTAATTCCATTTTACGTTTATCAAGTTTAATACCTAGTGCTGCGATTGCATCTGCAATTTGTTTCGTTGTAATTGCGCCGAACAATTTGCCGCCTTCACCAGCTTTAGCTTTTACTTGAATGGTTAATTCTTCGATTTTTTTGCCCAATGCAATGGCATCTTGTTTCTCTTGCTCTTTACGCTTTAGTTCAGATGCATGTTGCATATCTAATGTTTTCACATTGCCTGCTGAAGCAATTTTAACTAAATTTTTTGGCAATAGGAAATTACGTACATATCCTTCAGAAACATCTTTAACTTCACCTTTTTTACCTTGACCTTTAACATCTTGTAGAAAAATTACTTTCATTCGAATAACCCCTCTTCATCCTCAATTTGTTTCAGTACTGTTTTCAACTTAACTGCCACTTCATCAACGGTACCTTCTAGCTGTGCAGCGGCATTAGTTAGATGTCCACCGCCACCCATACGCTCCATAACAATCTGTACATTGATTTGTCCAAATGAACGGGCACTTACTGCTATTAAACCATCAGGTCGTTCAGAAACGACGAATGAAGCATAAATATTAGACATATTCAGCAATGTATCTGCTGATTGAGCAATTAATAATTGCGATTTCACGTGACCTTTTTCTACAACAGCTAGTGCAATATGATCGTAAATGATTGTTGCATGCTTAATAATATCAGATTTGTTAATATACCCATTTAAATCTTCTTGTAGCATACGCTGAATCATTGATGAATCTGCACCATTCCGACGGAGAAACGAAGCCGCTTCAAATGTTCTTGCACCCGTTCTTAACGAAAAGCTTTTCGTATCAATCGTAATACCAGCTAATAACGAGGTTGCTTCGCGCACATCAAGTGAAATTCGATCGTGAATATATTGTAGCAATTCAGTAACCAGTTCACATGTTGATGATGCGTATGGCTCTAAGTACATCAATGTAGCATGGCTGAGAAACTCCTCACTACGTCGATGATGATCGATAACTGCTAATCGCTCCGTCATAGTTAGCAGCTTCGGTTCAGCGACCATTGATGCTTTATGCGTATCTACGACAATAGCTAACGTTGCTGGTGTCATTAGATTAATGGCCTGCTCAGGCGTAATGAAGCGCTTAGCGATCTTCTCATCCTCACGTAAAAGCTCCATCATACGATCGATAGACGGATTATTACCTTCTAATACAATATATGATTCTTTGCCAAGCATACGAGCAGCTTTCAATATTCCAACCGCTGCACCGATCGCATCCATGTCAGGCAAACGATGTCCCATAATGACAACATTGTAACTTTCCTTAATGAGATCTCGCAATGTATGTGCTACGACACGCGCTCTAACACGCGTACGCTTCTCTACAGCATTCGTTTTTCCACCGTAGAACGTCTGACGTGTGCCAAATTTAACAGTTACTTGGTCGCCACCACGACCTAAGGCAATATCTAGACTTCGATGTGACCATTGACCTAACTCGAGAATATGATCTGCACCAGCAGCGAAACCAATACTTAGTGTCATCGGTATTTTCTGATCACTTGTCATTTCACGAACATCATCAAGAATATCAAAACGCGTTTGCTCAAGTATGCGTAGTGTCTTTTGATCGGTAATTAGAAGAAAGCGATCTGATGTTAATCGTTTTAAATACACTTCATATTTCTGGGCCCAATCCGTAATTACGCCAGTCGCTTTAGAAAGTAGTGCTGCACGTTGATTATCATCAAGTCCTTGAGTTACCTCTTCCAAATTATCAATCATGACAACACCTAGAGATAGTCGCTCCTCATCATACTTTTTATGTAATGCCCATGTTTCCGTTATATCTACGACGTAGACAATCCGATCCTTCTCTCGGAAGGTGAGCCGATACATATGTTGATGCAACATAACCTCAATTTTCCCCTCTCGATCTTTCAATTGTGAAAGGGAAGGAAATAACTTCGTTAATGATTCACCAACTAATGATTCTTCATGCAAAATTTGATTAATATAAGGATTATTCCACTCTACGATATTGTCTTCATTATAAATAATAATACCAAAAGGTAATTCTTGAATGACATCCGTTCCGCCCTTCTTCAGGCGATAGGATAGCGTCTGAATGTAAGTTTTGAAGTCGCGACGAAATGCACGCTCCGCAATATACATGTAGATAGCTACACCTATAGATAACAGTAGCCCTATAGCTCCTGCTATCCATGAAAAGATACTTAACATGACTGTTAGTACTAGCATAATAACGATGGATATAATACTATGAAGACCGTGCCAGCGTCTCGTTAAAAAATTCGGCATATTCATAATCGCTCCCGTGCCTATGTTTGCTTAGAAAAGTACTTTCTAAGAGGAAAAGCCGCGTCCAATATCCCGATAATACTAAAAAATGGTAATACAAGGATAGGGATTGCTATTAAAACCGGAATAATTTTTGGCCATTTTCGATTATGTGCGAGATAGTAGAAGAAACCAACCGCTTGAATAGAGAATAAGAAGCTTAACGCTGGCACAAGATTTGCAAGTGCTACTGTTAGGAACGAAGTATCCAACGGGTCTACCATCATCTGCATAATGTAGACAAGTAGGTAGATAAATAAAATGGAACGTGGTAAGCGCCAATCCTTAGCTGCTGGGAATGGTGGCACTACCACACCTTCCATTGTTGCTAATTTACGTGCAACATAATGGGAGCAGACTACAATACCGAACGCGATCAGTAGAAATATGAACGGAATCATATCTAAGAACAATTTCACAAAATTCTCTGCGATTTCATTGTTCCAAGCAATTGGTAGCGTTGCTAGTGATGCCGCGTTATTCATCGATTCGATCAATATTTTACGAATATCACTTAACAAAGAAATTCCTAATACATTTTGGATGATCAATAATTCCAACATGAGAAGTACTAACATAATACCTGTCATTTTCGGGACAATCATTGTTGAAGGAGTACCCTTCTTATATAAATGACCCATATAAATACTTGGAATTAAAGCTAATAAACTTGTACTTAGAAAAACAAATGGATCTATAATTACACATCCAACCACCATAATTACGATAACATGTACAGCAAAGGACTTTCGATCCACTTGTGTATAAAGAAGCGTATATGGAACCAAGCTAAACAAAAGTGCTAGTACATTCAGCCCCGGTACTACGATGAACAATGCCATTGCAAGAGCTAATAAGCTCCATAGTATCGGTTTAATACCTGTTTTCAAACCATTCACCTCAAGACGTAGAATCATTGTTTGTAAGTTGCTCTAAACATCATTATATCATAAATTATATGTAGTAGTATTTATCTACATCACCGTCTTCATTCGGCAAATTACGTATCACGTACAAAAATCAAACTTAAATAATTCTCATATTAATCATTATGCTAGAAATTTATTGCATTTTCTTCAGTAGATGAACTATGATTCATCTTAGTTCTAATAATTAGGAAGTGATATGTTTATGAAAAAACAATTTCTTATCGTAGGTTTAGGCCGCTTTGGTAGTAGTCTAACCCGTACGTTGGTCGCTAATGGACACGAAGTATTAGCGGTAGATAGAGATGCTGAGTTAGTACAAGATGTCGCTCCATATGCGACACATGCTATTCAAGCTGACTGTACTGATGAAGCCGTTTTGAAGGAATTAGGAGCAAGTAATTTTACCCATGCGGTAGTAGCTATTGGTGATGATCTACAATCTAGTATCCTTACTACTTTATTACTTAAAGAAATGAAAATACCTACCGTTATCGCAAAGGCTCGCGATGAGATGCATGGTAATGTATTACGCAAAATTGGCGCAGACAAAATTATTTATCCAGAACGAGATATGGCAATGAGACTCGCTAATCAACTTAGTTCGAGTAGCATTATTGATTATATTGAACTTTCGGATGAATATAATATTGTCGAAATGCTAGCACCACCTGCTATGTATGGTTTGTCATTACAAAAACTTAATATCCGTGCTCGTTTTGGTTGTACTATTCTTGCGATTAAAACAGCTAAAAAAATGAATGTTGCCCCAAGTGCAGAAGATACCATTGAAACTGGTAATGCGCTGCTACTTATTGGTTCTTTGGAGCAAATTAGACAGTTGGAGACGCACTATGATCGAAAACGCTAATCCTAAATCTCAAAACAAAGAGAGTAAGCTTGCTACTAAAATAAGAAAGCTTCGTTATCAACTTAGTCCACCACAATTTATTGTCGTTATATTCTTAGCACTGATAGCTATTGGTACTTTATTGTTGATGATGCCTGCTGCATCGCATAACGGACAATCTATTGGTTTTGTTAATGCCTTCTTTACTGCTGTTTCCGCTGTTTGCGTGAATGGTCTTAGCGTACTTGATGCTGGTAATGATTTCTCTATTGTTGGTCAAAGTATCATTATGTTACTGATACAAATCGGGGGACTCGGCTTCATGACGATCAGCGTTATTATTGCGATCATTGTGGGTAAGCGTATTGGCTTGAAAGAACGTCTCCTCATTCAACAAACGACTCAATCATCAACTTCACAAGGACTAGTTCGGTTATGTATATACATATTTATTATTGTGTTTGCTTTTGAGTCGATTGCTACTCTCATCCTGACGTTTCATTGGGAGTCTTCTATGGGTTGGAAAACAGCGTTTTTCTACGCTTTATTCCACTCGGTCTCTGCTTTCAACAACGCGGGGTTTGCACTTTGGCCAGAAGGATTGGTTGCCTATGTTGGTGATCCCGTCGTCAATTTCGTCATTATTACGTTATTTGTAGCAGGAGGATTAGGTTATATCGTTATTGTTGAACTATTCCAAAAGCGTAGATGGCGTAAGTTTTCGTTACACACAAAAATAGTACTCTCTTCTTCACTCATTATTACGGTCATTGGCTTTGCAATTATATTTCTGCTTGAATCGATGAATGCAGCTACTTTCGGTACGTTAAGCTGGGGAGAACGAATGCAAGCATCGCTATTTCAAAGTCTAATTCCGCGAAGTGTAGGTTTCAATACGCTCGAAATCACTCATATGCTTACGGCGTCACAATTTCTAATTATAATCTATATGTTTATTGGTGCTGCTTCTGGTGGTACAGGTGGTGGTGTGAAAATCAACACCGTTGTCGTGCTCATACTAGCTACTATTACAACATTTAGAGGTGGCGGACAAATCCATGCCTTCAAACGAAGAATCCCGCAAGAAACGGTTATGCGCGCTCTTGCAGTAGTTATGAGTTCACTAGCCTGTGTACTAATCATCGCACTAGTGTTAACCATTACCGAAGACATGCTAGAAGATCATTTCCTGGAAGTGTTATTCGAAGCCACATCCGCGTTCAGTACGACTGGCTTATCCATGGGACTAACGAAAGATCTTTCGACACCTGGTAAAATTATTATTTGCTTCACGATGTTCATTGGACGACTTGGACCGTTAACACTTGCTTACGCACTTGCAAGACGTAAACAACAATCACGCCTTGGCTATCCAGAGGATAATATATTAATCGGTTAACAAATAAGGCTTATGACATGATCATCTCTTACTCTGAGATCATAATGTCATAAGCCTTTTATATTATGCGCCTATTGTTTCAGCCATGCCTGATTTTTTGACGAGCAGTGAACTATCTTTATCAAAAAGGATGAGCTCAACCTCATTGCCATTTTCTCGTAAACGATTGACCACTTTAGCCAGCGACAAAATAGCCGATTGATCCCATACTTTAGACTGACTTCCATCAATAACGACCCGATCATATCCTTCAATAGCATCAATAGATTGATCAAACATCGTAGACGTAGCAAAGAATAAAGGACCGTTTATATAATAAGTAATTATTTTGCGAGCATCATCTTTTTCTGTAATAATATGAAGCCTACTCGACTGAATCGCAAAAATAACGGCACTGAGCAATACCCCTACCAATACACCTTGTGCGAGGTTATGAGTAATTAATATAACAACTACCGTTACAATCATCGTCATCGTATCAGTAATTGGCGCTTTCGGTATATTTTTAATCGATTGCCATTCAAATGTACTAATCGCAACCATAATCATTACACCAGCTAGTGCCGGCATCGGAATTTTCACCACGACATCGCGCAATGTAACGATAAGTAAGAGCAATACACCGCCTGCAACCATCGTTGATAATCTACCTCTACCACCAGAACGAACATTAATTAAAGATTGTCCAATCATCGCACAACCAGCCATACCACCGAACATACCGGTAATCGTATTAGCAATCCCTTGACCACGAACTTCCTTATTCTTATCGCTCTTCGTCTTCGTCTGTTCATCAAGAACGGTTGCCGTTATCAATGATTCAAGTAATCCTACAATAGCCATAGTTAAAGCTACGGGAGCGATAATTTTCATCGTTTCCCATGAAATAGGGACATTCGGCCAGTGGAATAATGGCAAACTACTATTAATAATACCCATATCTCCAACCGTTTTCACATCCAGACCGATCACAATCGTCACGATCGTCATCACAACAATCGCTACTAAAGTGGACGGAATCACTTTCGTAATATAAGGCAAGCCATATACAATTAATAATGTAACGGCTCCAATCGCATATACAACCCAAGTAGCATTTACAAAATGTTGCAGTTGACTCATAAACACCATAATCCCTAACGAATTAAGAAACCCCGATAATACAGACTGTGGAACGAATGAAATCCATTTACCTAATTTTAACGCGCCAATTGCATATTGAATTAATCCTGTAAGAATCGTCGTAGCATATAAATATTCAATCCCATACTGTGCAACGAGTGTCACCATGAGGATAGACATCGCACCAGTTGCAGCAGAAATCATCCCCGGTCGTCCACCAAAAATTGATATCAATACAGCAATACAGAATGAAGCATGTATCCCCACCATAGGATCGACACCAGCAATGATCGAGAATGCAATAGCTTCAGGAATTAACGCCAATGCGACTGTTACCCCTGCAAGTACATCTCCTCTAACATTGAAAAACCATGTTGACCTTAGCTTATCAAGCAATGTAATTCTCTCCCTTTGTCGCCTAGCTTAGACTTGTCCATATTCGTTGGTCACAACAGCAACCTACTCACTATAAATCCGCAAGATTAAGCTGTCAATAAAAGTTTATTTCTAGTAATGCCTCCAGTGGCGAGTACATATATGTCCACCAGCGAAGAACAACATGAAGCTATTGACGCATCCAGCGGCGTGTACATGTATGTACACCAGCGATGAATAACAACTACGAAGCTAGACACCATAATAGTAAGTCTTCTCGGAATACATTAATCGCTTGTCAGCACCAAGAAGATGACATGAAGCTAGCAAAGCGATGCGCGGAGCGTACGTTTTGTGTACGTGAGCACAGGAGTGAGCGATGAATGGCATCTTTGCCGTCGAATATGCTCCGTCAGCATAATCATCGTGATCACAAGCGATTAAAACCTAAAAAGGACTTCCCTGTTGGGAAGCCCTTTATCCGTAACCTACTATTCAGTAGTGTATGGTAGTAATGCGATTTGACGAGAACGCTTGATAGCGATTGTCAATAGACGTTGATACTTCGCGCTTGTACCAGTTACACGACGAGGAAGAATTTTTCCACGCTCGCTGATGAACTTTTTAAGCAAATCAGTATCTTTATAGTCGATATGCGTAACTTTGTTTACAGTGAAGAAACAAACTTTACGACGTTTATTGCGGCCGCCTTTACGAGCGAATTTACGCTCGCCACGATCTTCTCCGCCTTCTTTTCTGAAGCTCATTCGAACCCTTCCCTTCTGTTACAAATTTTAATGGCAATTCAGATCACTGACATAGTCCGAACTGACTGGATTTTAATTTTGAATTTTATCTCTATTTTTCGATAGGTACATCTGGGTACCCTGTTAAAGTCACTTACAATAGAATAACTCATAAAACTTTAAAAATCAAATATTTTTCAGCGTTGTTTATACAAAAATAATGGTAGTTATATTATAAATGATCCAATTATCGTGAATGATTCAATTTCAATCTCTCTAGCGTTAGTTGCTCGATATATTCACGGTTAACATTAAACCCAATTCCCGCTCCTATAGGCAATAATACGACACCTTGTTCAATTTTTACTTCAGGTAATATGACATCCCTGTGCCAGTATCTTGCCGATGCCGAAATATCTCCCGGAATTGTGAAATGACTTAATGAAGCGAGCGCCATATTGTGAGCACGGCCGATGCCTGACTCTAACATTCCCCCGCACCATATAGCTATGTCATGCTTCTTGCAGAGATCATGTATTCTTATCGCCTCTGTCATCCCACCAACACGACCTAACTTCACATTAATAACTCGGCAACTACCAAGCTCAATCGCTTTTCTTGCATCATCGTATGTAATAATACTTTCATCGAGACAAATAGGAGTCTTCATCTGCGACTGTAACTTGGCATGATCAACAATGTCATCAGCAGCGAGCGGCTGCTCAATCATCATAAGATCATAGTTATCAAGTTGCTGTAAATGTGCCATGTCATTAAGAGTATAAGCAGAATTAGCATCTGCCATTAAAGGCAACTTCGGATAACGAGAACGTAAAGCTTCAATGAGTGTAATATCGTTCCCTGGCTTAATCTTTATTTTCATTCGTTCATAACCATCTGCACTATATTGTTCAATTAGCCGATAATAATCATCCATATGAGCTTGTAATCCGATGGCAACGCCAACTTTCAGCTCTCCCCTTACGCCGCCGATCAGTTGATGTAACGGTTGCCCGGTGAGCTGACCATACAAATCCCAGATCGCCATCTCTAGTCCTGCTTTTGCCATCTGATTACGTTTCACATGAGAGAATATGTTTGAAAGCTCAGATGGATGCTTTAGCTCAGCGCTTAGCAACGCAGGAATAAGAAAACTTTGCAATATATGCCACGCGCCTTGCACCGTTTCCTCGGTATACCAAGGCGTAGCAAAAGCAACACATTCTCCCCAGCCACTATTTCCTTCACGATCAGTTACTTCAATGAGTATTGTTTCTCGATCCACATAAGCACCGTTAGCTGTAACAAATGGAGCTTTTAGTTCCATACTTATTCGGTACAACTCGATAGATAGAATCGTTATCATAAGTAACCTCCTTGTAATTAGCTCTATATTCTTGGCTTTCTAATGCCTTATTCCCGTTATTTGAACGTTCACCTTAAGTGACTCTGACCTTCACCCTTATACAACAAACACCTTTAAAGCAATACAAGTTCACAACTTGCGCTTTGCCTTAAAGGTGTTCGTGTTGATCATGTCGTTAAGTACATCAATCGTTACATTCCTTACTTGGAAGATATTAATTGCAATAACTCACGACGAAGTAATTTATTAGAAGCATTACGCGGTAATTGTTTCACTACATGTATTTCCTTGGGTAGTTTATACTTTGCCAAACGCTCTGAACAATACTGAAGTAAATCTTCCTCTGTACAAGTGGTACCGTCATTGAGCACGACAAATGCGATAGGTACTTGCCCCCATACCTCATGAGACATACTAGTTACACCGGATTCGAGTATAGCTTGGTGGCTAATAAGTGTCGATTCAATCTCAGCTGGGTAGACGTTCTCCCCGCCCGATACAAACATATCTCTACGACGATCGAGGACAAAGAGAAAACCATCTTCGTCCACGTAACCAACATCTCCAGTATAGAGCCAACCATCTACAAAGCTATCCCTACCAACACCATTCAAATAACCAGAAGTGACATTCGAACCACGAACAACGATTTCTCCAGCTTCCATCGCTTGTGCCTCATGTCCATCAATGATAATTTTCAACTCTGCTTGGAAGAGTGGCTTTCCTGCCGAACCTAACTTAGACAACATATACTCAGGTTGCAGCGTTACGATCTGCGAACAAGTTTCTGTCATCCCATACGTCTGAAAGACCGGAATGTCCTTCGTCACACATTGCTCTAAGAGTGAAAGCGGCGCAGGACCACCGCCAAGTAACATACACCTGAAATGTTCAGGATAACGTATATTACCTAATTGTTCTACCATTCTTGTGAGCATATTGCTAACAACAGACATAATGGTTACGCCTTGCTCAATAATTGCTATATTTGCAGCTTCAGGATCGAATTTTTCGTGAATGACCATTGGGATACCATACAGTACGCTACGAATGACAATCGATAAACCGCTAATATGGAATAACGGAACACATACAAGCCATTTATCGTGCTCAGATAGCCCTAGATTGAGCATCGAGCCAACAGCTGAGTTCCAATGATTACTGTAGCTTTGCAGGACACCTTTCGGAAATCCAGTTGTACCAGATGTGTACATAATCGTATGTGTATCTTCTTGATTGATGTAAGTGACCAGTGATGTATCAGTCAGCATATCCATCTGCTGCAAATCCGTTGTTGATACACAAAGTATACTGTCATATTCATCAGTTATAACATCAATAAGATGCTGGAATTGCGGATCATAAATGAGTACGGTACATCTGGCATCTTGAAGTTGATAAAGAAGTTCATGAGCAGTAAGCCTGATATTAAGCGGCATTAGAATACTACCAACATAATGGACCGCGTGGATAAGCTCAACGGTATAGCTATCATTATAACAAAGCAAGGCTATAGGATAGCCTTGCTTTGTTGGTAATGAACTTATTCTACTGGCTGTAATGAGAGACCGTTCGCGCAATTGCCCGAATGTGATCTGCTCATTGCCATATTCAATCGCTATCCGGTCAGGCGTTAGAGAGGCTCGCTTATCAAGCCAATGAGGCATATGCATCGCTTTGCCCTCCTTTAGTACGACTTATGGGAAACGTGGGAACTGCTTGAAGTCTGGATCTCTTTTTTCTTTGAAAGAGTCGCGACCTTCTTTTGCTTCTTCTGTTGTATAGTAAAGCAGCGTTGCATCGCCTGCAAGCTGTTGAATTCCTGCTAGTCCATCTGTGTCTGCATTGAATGCAGCTTTTAAGAAACGTAAAGCCATTGGAGATTTAGATAAAATCTCTTGGCACCATTTCACTGTTTCGGCTTCTAGATCAGCCAGTGGAACAACGGTATTAACTAGACCCATATCCAATGCTTCTTGAGCATCGTATTGGCGACATAGATACCAAATTTCTCTCGCTTTCTTCTGACCTACGATACGAGCTAGATAACCTGCACCATAACCACCGTCGAAGCTACCAACTATTGGACCTGTTTGACCAAAGCGTGCGTTATCCGCAGCAATGGTTAAGTCACATACAATATGTAGAACATGTCCACCACCAATAGCATATCCTGCTACCATTGCAATAACTGGCTTAGGAATCGTACGGATCAAACGTTGAAGATCAAGTACGTTTAGACGAGGGATTTGATCATCGCCAACATAACCACCATGACCACGAACTTTTTGGTCGCCGCCTGAGCAGAACGCTAAGTCGCCAGCGCCTGTTAGTATGATAACGCCAATGTTAGCATCATCACGAGCGATAGCAAAGGCATTGATAAGTTCCATTACCGTCTTTGGAGTGAACGCATTACGAACTTCTGGACGATTAATCGTAATTTTAGCTATACCTTCATATGTTTCATAAAAAATATCATCAAAATTACCGTATTTTTCCCAAGGTACTACTGACATCTGTTACACCATCCCTTTTCTCATAGATAAATATCTCTTTACTATTGTATCAAATTTATGAGGTTGTTCCATATGCACATTGTGACCGGCTTCGGAAACAATCTCTAATTGCTTATGTGAGTGACTCATACGTTGCATCATCAGCTCGGCAATCCCTCTAAACTTCATATCAGATTCCCCAACAATGATTAATGTTGGTTTAGTGATATTGTCCAATTGATCCCACCATGAAGGTTGTGCGCCTGTTCCGATACCACGTAAACTATTCGCTAATCCTTGCGGCGTATTATTTCTACGCTGCTGATCAATAGTTTCTTGCTCATGTAACGGTAATCCTTTCAAACTAGCGAATAACGGGATCTTTGCCCAATATTCAACAAACCAATCAATACCATGCTGTTCAATATTCGAAGCCAATGCCTCATCACTAGTTATTCTAGCTTTTCTTTCTTCAAGTGTAGCAAGTCCTGGAGAAGTACTTTCTAGAATTAAGCCGCTCACTTTAGATGGAGCAAGCTGAGCCATAGATAAAGCTATTCTGCCCCCCATGGAATATCCCAACACGATCGCTGATTCAACATGTAATTGATCAAGCAACTCCACTAAGTCATTCACCGTATGTTCTGTATTGTAGCGAGTATAATCAACTGGAGCATCACTATCACCATGACCTAATAGATCAACGATGATGAGTTGATATTCTGCGCTCCAACTTTCAATGAAAGGCGTCCACTGCTCGTGATTTCCAGTGAAACCATGCAGCAATAATAATGCTTGTCCTTCACCATGAAGCTCTACGTAGTATGTTGCCCCATTAATGGTATACTTCATCCCATCAAGCTCCTTATTAAGGTTGTTCATTAAGCGGACTTTGATAACGATGATTGGCTTCGTGGTATATTCGTTATCAAAACTATGATAACAGCTTCGCTAACTTAGCTGACATCCTCGGCCAGATTTGACGATGAAGTTCAACATTAAGTTCACGATTCGTTGGAACTTCTATCACTTGTAACCCACCATGTTGCTTTGCCTGCTGGAAAGCCTCACGGAATTGTTGCCAACTTTGTACTCTCTGGAATTGACCACCATACATCTTAATCGCATGCTCATAATCTAGCCCAGTTGGTGTACCGAATAATACTTCAAAATGGTTAGGAAGTTTGGCTTGTGGTAGGAAAGAGAATATACCTCCACCATTATTATTCACAATGACGATTGTTATATTAAGTTGATGAAGTTTAGCCGCTAATAAGCCATTCATATCATGGTAGAAGGACAAATCTCCAATTAACAATACCGTCTGCTCACTTACAGCACTAATGCCGATCGCTGTAGATATCAGTCCATCAATTCCATTTGCTCCGCGATTAGCCATAATGCGAATCGCCCCTTCTTTATTACAGAAGAAACTGTCTACATCACGGATTGGCATCGAATTACCAACAAATAACGTGCTACCTCTGCTCATTAAAGCTTGTAATTCTGTTACTACTGTACCTTCGAATAATTGACCAGCATGATCACGGCTAGTTTCTTGTTGTAATAGCTCTCTCGTCACTTCATTTACATTAAGCCATTGTATAGTCCACTTGCTATCGTGTCGTTCTACAGATAGTTGTAGCTGCTCTGTAGCTTCGCTTAATTGCTTGCAGAATAATACTGGATCCACAGTATAACGATCTGATACTAACAATGTTGGATCGCGCCAACCCGCTTCATCGACCACAATCATTCTACTGCTTTGATGACGATTCATATATTGTAGCAAAGGTTTTGAGACTGGCATTGCTCCAAGACGAATAATCACTGCTGGTTCCAGCGTTGCTGCTACCATTTCATCTCTTAGAAATGAATCATAACTATCTATGACGTAGCTTTGATCATGAGATCCACTTCTGAGCTGAGATAACGGATCAGCTAGAATAGGGTAACCAAGCGTCGTAGCTAATGCCGTCACCGCTTCTAATAGCTCTGGCTCATCATGAGGACCACATACAATAATCCCTTTGTCTACTTGAGATAATTGATTGGCTAGCGACTGCATCTGTTCTACTGAGGCTACCATCGTCCCTGCTACATTTGCAGTGTAAGGTCGCTGCGTCTCCCGACCTCCGCCAAATAGCTGTGGATGTTCAAGATTCGGAAGCAATGGCTCTCGTAATGGGAAGTTCAAGTGGACAGGTCCAATTGGCTTGCTACTTGCTGTCATCACTGCACGTGCTGCAGAAATACGAGCATGCTTCAACATGAGATCACTTGACTCAGGAATGGGCATCTCAGCGAACCACTTCACATGATCACCGTACAACCCGATTTGATTAATCGTTTGCGGAGCTCCCACATCACGTAACTCATGAGGGCGATCTGCTGTAAGAACCACTAATGGCACTCGTGACAAATTCGCTTCCGTAATCGCAGGGAAATAATTAGCCGCAGCAGTCCCTGATGTACATAATAGTGCTACCACTTCTTGCTTAGCTTTTGCAATGCCCAGTGCGAAAAATGCCGCCGAACGTTCATCTATATTCATCCACAGTTGGAGTTGTGGGTGTTCTGCCGCTAATACCGCTAGAGGTGTCGAGCGCGAGCCAGGACTAACAACGATATGCTTCAAGCCCGATCTTACCAATTCATCAATAAATGCGCTGAGATATAATGTTGCTCCGTCTGAACTCATCACTTTCCCTCCCAAAACTTTTCATAACTATTTCAGCTAGCCTTCAACCTCAATCGCTTGCAACGCTGCCAACATTGGTCTGAATTTCAGTGCTGTCTCATTATATTCACTTAGAGGATCTGAATCACCGACAATACCGCAACCTGCGAATAAGTATGCTGTACTATCCTTCAGTAATGCTGAACGAATAGCAGCAGCAAATTCACCTTCTAATCGCGTATTCAACCAACCGATCGGAGCTGCGTACCAACCACGATCCATATGTTCTAGATTACGAATGGATTCTAAAGCAGCTTGCCTTGGCATACCACCAAGTGCTGGCGTAGGATGTAACGCTTCCACCGCTTGTAGCAATGTAATATTTGGCTTCGCTTGACCAGAAATAGGCGTAGCTAGATGCTGGATATCTTTCAGTTTGCGAATAATCGGTGCATCAGGCGCTTCAACATCTTCACAAAGTTCTAGCATAGCATCCTTTATCATATGGACTGCTAATTCATGTTCATGTAGATTTTTTACATCTTGACTCAAGAAGCTTCCTAGATGTTCATCTTCTGATATCGTTGCCCCGCGTGCAATAGAACCTGCTAGCGATAACGTCTGGAATTGATCTCCTTGACGCTTAATTAGTCGTTCAGGAGTCGCCCCGACGAAACAGCTACACTGCTTATCTATTGCAAACACGTACGTATCGATTTGATCAGTTAATAAACTTCTCACTACTTCTACGGCATGGAATGGTTCCTGCGCTTCTAACGTAATCGCTCTAGCTAGTACCACTTTCTCTAACTCTCCATTACGTATAGATGAGGCGGCATTACCTACCGCACTCATCCAGTCAGAAGGAGCAATTTCTTCCTTCATGATGGATTGCAACACTTCTCTATCCGAAGCTTCATATGCGTATTTCGCAAGATCAATACTCAATGTCTCTTGCTCAATTTCAGCTTCATTCGGTGATATCCATGCATTAATCGTAAGCCATGTCTTACCTTCATGTTCCGTAACCATAAATTGAGGCACAGCAAAGCTAGTATGAGCGAAATCGCCCCACTTCTCTGTCTGTGCAATATTAGGATCAAAAGAAAAACCGCCAAATAATATAGGTCCTACATATTCTGAAAAATTATGATCAATAATTGCTTCCGTAGCAATTGCTGTCCAAGCGTCATTAATCTCTTCATAGCGTGTTGTAGCATTGCTCGCAGTTAATGTAAGAACACTACCTAAGCCAACGAATGATAACGTTCTACCTGGTTCAGACCATAAGAATCGATTTCCCTTATATTTGTGTTCATCGTATGAAAAAAAGGCTGGTAAATCCATCTTATCTATCTCGGATACGGAGCTTACCAACACATTATTTCCAGAAAGATGGGCTTGTCGTTTGCCTTCTTTCATTAATATGTACATTTTATTGTTAAAAATCACGTTATTCACCCTTGTCATTACCTTGCCGAATTATCTGTTTCAAGAATACACCCCTACTAGAATATCGTCAACTTTCTACCAAGTTTCTTGCGTTGACACTTTACCCTAGTTATCCTACACTTATAATTGAACTTTATTATGTTACTTATATTATAATAGTAAGGATGCGGTATGATGCAAACAGAATTACAAACAAACACCCAAAATGTTTGGTGGAGGCTTATGCGTCCTCATACATTGACAGCATCTTTTGTCCCTGTATTCACTGGAACTGCCATGGCTATTTATGATAATAATATGAACTTTTTATTATTTATGTTGATGCTTATTGCATCACTGCTCATTCAAGCGGCAACGAATATGTTCAATGAATATTACGATTTTGTCCGCGGACTAGATACAAAAGACTCTGTAGGTATCGGCGGAACAATTGTACGTGATGGTGTAGCACCGAAATTTGTTCGTAACCTTGCCTTTCTATTCTACTTTATCTCCATACTGATCGGAATATACATTTGTATGGCTAGCTCATGGTGGATAGCAGTAATTGGATTAGTATGCATGCTTGTAGGGTATTTCTATACTGCTGGTCCTCTACCTATTTCTTCTACACCATTTGGAGAACTGTTCTCAGGATTATTAATGGGACCAGTCATTATTATGATTACTTACTACATTCAAACAGGTAATCTTTCCTGGTCTCATTTCTTCGTATCTATAAGTGTCGGCTTTTTAATCGGCGCCATTAATTTATCGAACAATATTCGCGATCTTGATGGAGACAAAGAATTTGGACGTAAAACGATCGCCATTTTATTAGGTCGTCCTAATGCTATTAAGCTACTTGCTGCTACATTCATTATTGCATTCGCTTGGATTGTCGTCCTTGTATTCGCAGGGCATGTTACACCGTGGGCAATACTTGTATTTGCAAGTGCACCGAAAGCGATTCAAGCTATTAAACAATTTCATGGTAAAACGATTGCCTTTGAGATGATGCCTGCTATGAAATCGACAGCACAGTTTAATACGATGTTCGGCTTAATTTTAACATTCAGTATATTGCTTGGCTATGTTGTGAAGCAATTATAACAATTGATCTTCTACAAGTCATGTACGGAGGAATATCGATATGATGGATATTAAAGGAACCATTATTGAAACATTAGGCATTAAAACATTAGAATTATCCCCTCAAAAAGTAGTATGTACGATGCCAGTTAATGAAAAAACAAAACAACCATTTGGCTTATTGCATGGTGGTGCATCTGTCGTTCTTGCGGAAACGGTAGCTAGTATCGGCGCTTGGGCTAGCATAGACCAAGATAACGAGGTTGCTATGGGCATGGAAATTAACGCGAATCATTTGCGCAGTGTTGGACAAGGTATCGTTACCGCAATAGGGACACCACTACACAAAGGACGTAGCTCCGCAGTATGGGATATTAAAATCACAGATGAACAAGATCGACTAATCTGTATCTCACGTTGTACAGTAGCAATAGCTAAGAAACGTAAAGATTAATAGTGGAGTTTGGAACAGACACTCCTAATACTAATATAAAATATAAATACCCTAACATCGATGTAGCTGACAAAGATTAATCATCTTTTAATTACACTGTGATAGGGTATTTTATTGTTATCATTATTTTTAATGGGTACATAACATGCTACAAAAGGAAGGATAACAAACTATGTTGCACATTCAACGATATCATGCCTCACAAATAGAAGAAATAATTACCCTCTTCTACAATACCGTTCACTATATTAATGCAGCACACTATTCAGCTAAACAGCTACAAGCATGGGCTCCACCAGAGGAACGTTCGAATAAAGCGGACAGTTGGCAGCTAAGCTTACAACAAAATATTACCTATATAGCAATGCAAGATGGTATTATTGTTGGTTTCTCTGATATGAGCGACGATGGACATCTTGATCGACTATATGTTCATAAAGATTATCAACGCCAAGGTATTGCTACTGCACTACTGACCCAAATACAATCAGATGCTGAGCAATTACAACTAGATTCCATCTATACAGAAGCAAGTATTACAGCTAAACCATTTTTTGAGCATCATGGATTTCAAGTTGAGCAGATGCAGCAAGTCGAGCGTGATCAAGTGTCATTAACAAATTACGTCATGAGTAAGGCATTGGGTTAAATTAATATGAATCCATGTTAAAGAAAGCATGACTTTATTCTTTATTGTTCCATGCTCCCTGCGTTATGCTACATGACAATCGAGATGTACCGCTGTGGAGCATTTAGTTATATACATTGGTGCATAGTTTGTTAGCAACCTTTTCCGTTCTCATCTCACGCTTATCCACAGTGGATAATTTCAATTTACTTTTTTTACAAGGGGATATCTTGCGTTGGAATTAAAAGTTATCCCCTTGTGTATAACTTTTAATTTGTGTTCTTTACCGCTTTTCCACAAAAACATATTATTATGTTTAGACAAAAAAAGGACCCTTGCATCAGCTACATATGCGCCTCGATTTGGATTTATGCTAATCTCCTTGAATTTTTAGACTTTGACTCCTTCATCCTAAAAAAGAGAAGTCAAGGTGTTCCCTGTTTATATGATGATTTAATTAATGAGTATGTTTTATGTTATCCTTAACTATTAGTGGATTTGATTCAATCCAACCTCCTAATCTCTCATAATATCGATAAAATAATGCAATCGTGGCTAGATATTTGTTTTTTGTTCTGGCTGACTTTGGTTGCCCTTTACCAACATTAGTTTCGAGGTATTCCAACCAAGAAAGTATCTCTTTTTCATAGTTCATATCAATAATAACAATTTTTTTCCTTATCATTCTGAGTCTTCTCTACTTTTAATGTCACCTTGAACTCACCTCTTTAGACTAAATCAAATAGCCATCTTGGTTTTAACTACTCCTCACTTTATTTTATTTAAAAATCCCACCTAATAATTCCAATATACCGTTGACTATTAAAAGTGACTGAAAATAATAAAAAAAGAACCCTTGATTACTCAAGGGTTAAAGTGACTTAACCTTATTCAAAAAACAATTCAGTTGTCTCAGATTTCAGAATAGTCATTATATACGACCACACATGTGTAATCTGTTCTATCTTCTTAATTACCAAGGATTAATTTTTAAAACTATCATCCTATTTCTTTATTATTATTCTAAAAATCTTTTTCTTAGTTCAGGAGTAGGTAACATACAGTTTTCGCTTTTTCCAAACCATTTGTATCTATTCTTCGAAAAATATATATAGAAATAATCCCGTATCGATTTAGGCACTATAACTAGTAAATAAATGAATCTCCATCCACCTCTCAGCCTTCTACTTATTTGAAGAGGAGCATCTGAGTAACTATATATATAATTATTATCTAAAAGAATAATTGTCTCCATATTATTAGGAATGTTAAACTCATTCATAAGTTTCATTCCGATCTCGCTTTGTAAAGATGCAAATGAATAATAGCCATCTCTATCTTGTTTAATAATAAATTGAATAGTTTGATTACAAAAATGACAAACTCCATCGTAAAAAATAATATTTGGCATCTTTCTCATTCCTATGTGAAACCTAGTTTTTATCATAAATTTTCAAGCTTCAAATTAGTGCATCGCTTAAGAAGTTCTTCAATAAACAACTGTTTATTTGCAGGAGATATTTTTACTTCACCCTGTTTATGAATCACATCAATTCCATCGAAAGAAGATAAAACTCGAAACCCAGATAAATATTGCTTCGTTTTTGCTAGCTTATGAATTTCATCATAGGGAATATCAAATTTGATAAATCCTGCCTTTACCGTAAGTTGTCTTTCCCTAAGGGTATATCTAATATTTAGACATATCCACCCACAACCAACTGTCACTAAGAGGCCTAATACAACCATTAATAATAGCCCCGTAGTTACTTCATGATTCATATACATCTTAATCGCAGGAACAACAAATATAGAAGCGGATATTCCAATAATAACTAATGTCATTAAATTGAATCTAAGATCACGTTTACTTTTAAAAACAATCTCGATCGCCTCCCACTCACTTAGATTAGTTGTTATAACCGACATTTACACTTTAATTATATAACGTCTATAACATTGTAACTATGTTTTTTACAAATACTTCATTACTCAAACTCCCAATATCTCCAGCCTTACTCACGGCACCAGCAGTAGTCTGTACGGCTGCTGCATAAAAGTATACTGCTCCTCCTGCTACATATACAATTCCTACTGCTGCCTGTGCTACAAGTGCTGCATAGAACACTGCAACCAATCCAACAAATAGACATTGTCCAGTTGCAGATCCAGCCTGTAAACTTTCTAAATCATTTGTTGGTATACCCATATCTTCATATGCAATTATTAATAAATCAGAACCGTTATTCAATGCCTTTTGAATCTCAATTGGATTATTTGAATCAATTGCCCTTTTAAAATCCTGGAAAAATGATTCATCTGCCTTCTTCATCTTTACTATTATGTCTTGCGCCGCGGACTGAGCCTCAGGCGTATTAGCTAAAGCCAATAATTCAGTCGAATACAATTTAGGTGAAAGTTTTCGAGCTACTTCTCCTTGAGCGAAAAACAAACCTGCGAATAATTGCTCACCAGAGAATGAAGTAATTTTCTCCTTAGCTTCAACGATCGTATTCCCTTGAATGGTTAATCCAAAACTGACAATAAATGCGAGTACTACTAACATTAACTTTTTCATTCGAACAGCTCCTTATCTATTTTTAGTCGGTTATAACCTTGTTTAGAACTCTCATAATGAATTCTCTGTATTGAGGGGATGATATTCAATAGAATTAGAAAGCTCTTTACTTTTAAATATATTTATAGGTTTTTCACTAGGATAGAATGCTAGTATTAAACCCGCACACATAATAGTTGAAAAGCTATACAATCCCATTATTAATGCAATACTTATGTGCAAAGAAATACCCGATAATAGTAATATATTTCTATATTTTTTACTCGCTAATAACCCTGATCCAAGTGCCAATTCAAGCAATATGGTTCCCCATGTAGGCAACACTACTAGTGATGAGTTTAAAATAGGATTAAACAAAACCTTCAAAGTATTATTCAGACCTAACATAGGATCATTTAAATAATAATAAAGCGCTGTTCCATCTATCCATTCAGGATTCTTAACTTTAGCTATAGCTGCTTGAAAATAAATAATTGCCATCTGCAGACGTATGGCTAATAAAAAAACAGAAGCAATAATAGTAGCATGTGGTCTTGTTTTTTTAATATTCTCCTCTGCAATAGTTGTCCAGTGCCATTTTCTATTATCAAGAATCGTTATAGGAATAAGAAGAAAGGTAAGAACAACTGCCACTTGTTCTCCTCCATCCAATGTTACTGCTGTGTTTTGGATGGAAGAAGCAATCCACCAATGTAATACTCCTGTATATCTTGGACGCCAACCGGAGATAACCATTATTAAAATGATAATAGCTATCCATTTCATTACGTTTAAATACAAGTAATCATTGGGAACAAGACAAAAAACACTTATTGAGTATACTGAGCAAGAGGGATATTCCATGAAACCTGCAACTGGTTTAAACAAAGTGGAAACGTCGTTAAAGAGTAATGTAACTAATGTGGACAATGCGATGAGTGCTCTTGCCAATCCATATACATTAGTCCACGGTTTTTTATTAGAAGAAAATTGAACAGCAAAAGTATTTATTTTATTGAACAACTCGAGACCACCTTTGCAAATTTTAGTGGCATTTCATCTGTTTCCATAATCTTGGACCATGCCCAAGGTACAACCTGACGCTTTACAATTATGTACTCTCCACAAAATGATGGTACTGGAGTTGTGTTATTCACAGTAATGACCTCTGTAGGAGCCACACAATTCTTTAAATCTGATTCACAAGCAGTCCACATATTTTCAGGAATCTGTGAATATAAAAGCCCCATTTCAATTCCCTGTGTCCTTCCAAACCTCTTTACCCCAAGTAAATTTTCAAATGAGTTATTCGGCCACACCGTAGCTAAATCATAAGAAGAATTTAAAATCATAATTGATTCCTCCCGAGGAGATTTACTAAAAAAGCCCCATCCTTGAGGGAATACTTTCAACAAAGTCAAACTTTTCATTTCATCCATGGGGTTTGATGGTAGAGCATTTTGTAAAGAACCAACAAACAATAGAACAACCATGAAAACTGAAACTATCAAAGTAGTTCCTTGAAATCGCAAAATTTTCATATAGCCTCCTAATTAAAATGAAAGTGAGAATTATTGCATATAACACTAGCATTACATTAACATTCCCTGAATCTTCAAAACTTTCTTTCTTAAATAATTCAACGCATAAAAAATATTTAAGATAGATATGGTGGGTAGCCCAGTCCATAACCTACTAATAGGATTCGCGCATGAAAATATTAAATCCAAGCAAAAAAGTACATTATTATTTATTAAATACTAATAATTCAAATAAATGGAATAATTACTACTTTTTATATCATATTACAAAATTAATTTTTTTTCAACATAAATCATACATATTTATACTTTTTTGGTTCAATTTTAGTTGTTTATGTTTTTATTAAGGAAAAAGTTTTGGCTCTTCGCTCTATTGAATAGGTAACCAAGACTATGATTCAGCTATATATGTTGAATTAATGATACTCACTACTTCCGTATACATAACCGATCAAAATAATTCTACATATACATATAAGCTAGACAGAAAAAAAGGATTTTCTTAGTTGTATCACAACCAGAAGAAGAACGTTCAACACAGAAGAGAATGTCGAATTGTACTAGAAATTTTAAAGGAAGAAAAGTCGGTGTCACAGAATGCAACTGAGGAAGGGATTCATACGAATGTTCTTAACCAGTGGAAATCAGAAGCTTTATAAAACCTCTCTCAACTATTTGTCGATAATCGCAAGGGATCACAATAATAATGCATGAATACGAGTAGCAAATTGATGAACTCTATGGCAAAGTTGACCGATTGACTAAACTAACGTTATATCGTAGATTAGCGGCTTGATCAGAGCCAGAAGATTACTATTGTGCTTGAGACAATGAAACGAGTACTTGCTAGACAAAATCCAGTAACTTTAAAAAGCGATCAAGGAAGCCTCTTAACGAATCCGCAGTCCGCGGTATACTAATCTACTAAAGGAAAACGACCTTCGCATCAGTATGGATGCAAAGGCTGAGCAACCGACATTATCTCCATTGAGCGATATTTGTGGAATCACGATGGAATTGCTCGCAGACCTAATACTGTTCTCTGCTTGTTTCAAAAATTATCACTTAGTCTCTATTAATTTTATGATCGTGTAAAAGAATCATTTGATATATCGATAGAACTTGTACATAATTATCTGGTGTTTCGAGCGAAAAGGGTTCTAGAACTTTCATACCATGAGTAATAAAAGTGACTCTCTATTTGCGACCCTTACCGCTTTTCCACAAACTACACATATCATTATGTTCAGACAAAAAAAAGGACCCTTGCATCAGCAAGGGTCAAAGTGACTTTTAACATAAATTCAAAACATGTCAGTGCATTAGAATGGTAAGTCGTCTTCCGATATATCAATAGGGCGTCCGTCATCCTTGAATGGATCAACATTGGTACTGCGTGGGGCTTGAGCAGGACGATTACTTTGGTTTCCGCCATCTGCGTTATATCCGCCACCATTATTATTGCTATAGCTCTCTTCACGAGGGCTACCTTCACGATTGGATTCCAAGAAGCGAACATTGTCTGCAATTACTTCTGTAACATACACACGCTTGCCCTCATTGTTCTCGTAATTCCGCACTTGAATGCGTCCTTCAACTGCAGTTAAGCGACCTTTACGCAAATAGTTTGCGCAAGTTTCTGCTAATTGGCGCCACGTTACAACTGGAATGAAATCCGCTTCACGCTCTCCGCCACTAGAAGAAAATGGTCTATCAACAGCAATCGTAAATTGAGTAACAGCAACACCTGCTGGGGTATAGCGTAGTTCTGGATCCTTCGTTAATCTTCCGATCAATATCACACGGTTCAACATTATTACTTTCCTCCCAATCGAAACCTTGAGACTTCTTAAGCTACATCTCTTACGATCAACGAACGGATAACTTCATCCGCAATCTTCATTACACGATCAAGCTCGTTTACAATCTCAGAAGTAGCTGTAAATTGTACTAGTACGAAATGACCTTCACGAAGTTTGTTGATTTCATACGCAAGGCGACGCTTTCCGATAACATCGGATTTTGTAACCTCACCACCGTTGGAGATAACCCCATTAAACTTTTCAACAAGAGCTTGGACAGCTTCTTGCTCAACATCCGGACGAATGATGTACATCACTTCATATTTGCGCATTTTATTTCACCTCCCTTTGGACTAACGGCCCTATAAATAGAGCAAGGAGCGAGTGTGTACTCGCATCTGCTTAGTATAACAAATGTTATGGGCAAATACAAGATTAGTAAGCTAATGTTAATATACACCACATATTATAGATGAAGTCCATTAAGTGGACTTTGATAACGATGATTGGCTTTGTAGCTAATCGGCATCAAAGTTTTTTTTCATAAGCATGTATATTAATGAATCATTGTGCACATATTATTATCGACGGTGAAGAGAGGTGTGGTTCCGTTGGACTTTATAAGTGCAAGGAATAAAAGCTTTTCAACTCGCTAAATGTAGCAAGGGAAGGATTCCATTATTGCCCACGCAATAATGGTCATTACGATTAGTGGAATAGATGCTTAGCATACGCTGAGTTTGTTCTTACTTGTGTAATTTTCTTTTCTTACAGAAGATGAAGTGTAACATCAATATCATTAGCCGTCACAAAAAGAAAGACCCTATCACTAAGATTATTATCTTAGCGGCAGGGTCTTTCTCCTTTTAGTTCATGTTCAAAAGGCAGACTTTATAAATACTTCTATTATAATAGATACATTACTTCAACATTTTAAACACTTGCTCAACATCTTTATCACCACGACCAGAAAGATTTACAATAATAATTTGATCTCGGCTCATCGTTGGAGCAAGTTTTTTCGCATGAGCTATAGCATGTGCACTTTCTAATGCTGGAATAATACCTTCAGTACGTGATAATTCTTGGAATGCTGCTAATACTTCCTCATTGGATATCGTCACATACTCAGCGCGGCCACTTACTTTCAGATGGCTATGCTCTGGTCCGATACCTGGATAATCAAGACCTGCTGCAATAGAATATGTTGGTTTTGGATTACCTTCTTCATCAAGTAACACTAAACATTTAAATCCATGTAGTATGCATGGCACACCTTCAGTTAACGATGGTGCTTGATCTGGCTCTACACCAATAAGTCGGACAGACGGCTCGTCTATATAATGAGCGAACGCTCCAATCGCATTAGAACCTCCACCCACACATGCAATAACTGCATCTGGAAGACGTCCTTCTTTTTCAAGAATTTGACGCTTAGATTCCTCACTAATAATAGATTGGAAATGTTTCACCATCGTCGGGAATGGATGTGGTCCTACTGCAGAACCAAGTAAGTAGAATGTATGTTTATAATTTTCTACAAGATCACCTAGTGCAGCATCAACAGCGTCTTTTAAACGTCCTTGTCCTGCTTCTACTGGTACTACTGTTGCTCCTAATAATTCCATACGGAATACGTTTAATGCTTGTCTACGAGTATCCTCTGCGCCCATATAGATAATACATTCCATATCAAACATCGCACACGCTGTCGCTGTAGCAACACCATGCTGTCCTGCACCAGTCTCAGCAATAACACGCTTAGCTCCCATACGTTTGGCAAGTAGAATTTGTCCAACAACATTATTTATTTTATGTGCTCCAGTGTGGTTCAAATCTTCGCGTTTCAAATAAATTTTTGCACCACCCCACTCTTTTGTCAAACGATCTACATAAGTAAGTGGGTTTTCACGACCTACATATTCTTTCAAATAGTATTGAAGTTCTTCGTTAAAATCTGGGTCATCTTTAAAATGATAAAATTGCTCTGATAAGTAATCCATTACTTCTTGTAATTCAGGAGGAACAAAACTACCGCCAAATTCACCAAAATAACCATCAACTCGCGTATTTTCACTCACGATGTTGACACCTCCAATTCACATAATAAAAGAGTTAATCTAATTACGATATTACCATATGTAAAGCGATACTATCACTTAATATTTCCAGTAGATTTCTTCTTCATTAAATTTACATTATGTAATAATAGTAATTCTTTATACCATCGCTTTGTCACTTCTGGATCTTGATCATTATAGAAAACATATCCGCTGTTCAGCTGGATTTTAATATACGGAGGTTTTCTTTTAATGACGTACATTCTAATTTCTCCGAAATCAATGGAACGAAAATATCCTCTGAGAGAATGTATTGTTACTACACCACTAATTTTTTTAACTTTGGGGTATTCATCTACGATTGAAATATCTACAATATCCTCTACAAGTAAAGTATCGGAGAACATCGGATATTTAATAGATATCGTTTCGCCCTCAGTTATTTCTAATTTCGGTGAATTAAACTCGGTTCGAATCATCATTAGTGAAATAAGAATACAACAAAGCAATGTTATAAAGATTATACTTCGCCTTATAAATTTTCCTGCCCAGGTAGCTGTATTAATGGTTAGACCAATACCGACTCTTTTGGAAACGAAAACACGACGATCATTAGCGTTATGATAGACAAATCGATTACTCCAATATTCATCTCCATCATCATTCACTAATTCACCGTTAAACTCTTGCTTAGGCTTAACATACCAATCATGCTCTCGTTTTACTGCAATCGTTGCATGCAACGATTGGCGGAAAGGTTTTGTTAACCAGAATATAATAACTATTAACCACCATATGTAATACAGAACTTGAAATGTTGTCCACGAATGTAACACAATAAGCGGGACATATGAAGCTATCACCCATCGATTACTACTCTTGATTTTTTTACTATATTGCAGTTGAATATGTTGAATTTCTGGATCTAACAACGCACCCTCTGGTAACAATATTGCAAATAGCATGCCTTCCCGATACTTTCCTTGATTTCGGTATGTATAATAGATGATTAAATGACATACTAATCCAATTATTACCATTACTAAGGTCAATGTACGTTAACCCCTTTACTATTGGATATTCATTACATATCGTTCATTATAAGGCTGTCATATTTTACATTCAACGCTATATTAACAAATATTTAGTTATATTGACTCATTCTAGTATTTAACTAAAGAGAGGAACGAATTGACTGCATGAAGTCATTCATTACTCTCTTTATTCAACCATGAAGATGATAGACTTTTATCGCTAATTGTAATAATAATTTAATTTCTGGATTATCTAGTTTGAAACCAAGCTCATGACTAATTCGTTCTAACCTGTAGTTAACGGTATTGTAATGAACGTACAATCGTTCAGCCGTTTCTTTTGCATTGCAGTTACATTCAAAATACGTTGATAACGTTGTTAGCAGCGTACCTTGTTGCTTACGTTCAAGAACAAGCAAAGGATATAAGTATAACTGTTTGAATTCTTCCATTTCTTCTGTACCTTGCATGCGATAGAGAAGTAAATACACCCCTAATTGGCTATAATGGTATATTTCACTTTGCGTTAGATGTACCTTTCGAATTTCCATTACACGCTTCGCTTCACGGTATGCTCCAGCAACCTCAGTAGCTTGCTCTACGACTCGACTTAAACATAGTGTGGCTTTCTTCTCATGGAGTACTGACTTTACGACATTATTAATTCCTTGCAAAAATGTATTACGCTGCTCCGTTGACCACCTTGTACCACTTTGAGAAAGTAGAAAAGTTAATTCACCTTCTAATATAATCCACATAAGGCGTACACCTTGCTGCAATTCTGCATCCCATCGCAGTGACCTAACCATTTCCTGTAATTCTTTCACATTAGGATGCTCTTCCCAGAAGGATACGACACCAACCATATAAGTACTTGTATGATCTAGTTCCCACCCACATGCTTCTGCTCTTAGATGAAGGTCAACATTCGATACCATCCTTCCAGATAGCCAATCTTGAACAAATTGATCGGAATATTTCGCTTCAATCTTCTTTCTTGCTTGCATATTACTTATTTCAAAACCTAGTAGTCGAGATGCCCAATTGACGGTTAAGGCATCCACCGTACTATACGGGCTATACTGTTCGATAATAACTAATCGATACGATTGTTGAAACTCTCCGGGGACAATCATGCTGTGTGCAGGAAACGCTTCCTCTCCAATATGAAGCACGTTTGTTTCCATACGTTCTGATGAATACCATTTTTCCCATTCTTGTTCATTAACTTTTCCATACCATGCATCAAGCTCCTGTGGCATAATGACACTCTGATCTTGATCTATCAATATGACAGGATTATTAATCATAATATATAGATGCTTCAAAAATGAAATTAGACCATCTCCATGCAACAGTAGATGGGATAGCCTTTGTACTCTTGATTGTAAAATCATTAAATCCTTTGCTTCGGAAACAAGTACTCGTTCCATAATTTCACGTACTAAGTCAGAGAAGGTTGTACTTGGTGGCAATTCAATTAATGGAAGCCCACAGCGATTAGCAGCATCAATAACTTCTTGCGGCACGCTATCAAAGAAACGCTTTGTTTTAATTCCAAGTGCAGCAACACCTTTCGTTGCTAATTGCTCAACTAATAATGCTAATCGTTCAGGCCTGTCCTTAAAGGGATAGCCTGTGGTCATGAGCAATTCACCAGCTCTTACCCAATCTACGACATCTGGAACTTCCATAACGTTTACACGAGTGATCACATTATCTAGTCCTGTATGTCCGCCTAATAGGATAGCTTCTTTGAGATCGGGAACTTCAAATAATGAATGGACCGTAAATAATTCTTGTTGGATAGTCTCCATATTTTACTTCCCCTCTCATAATGCTGTACGTTTATTTTATATGAATATAGTCACTACAGATTACTGTAGTGACTGAATTAATTCCTCTGACGATGCTACATAGCCAAATATTCCACCTTGCTGATGAATCATTCGAAGTGCTGCGACTTGATCAATAGAATCAAATGCTGCGGTACCATCTGATAGAACAAGACATTGATAATCTCGATCATTTGCTTCTCTAACCGTACTATGCACGCACACATGAGTTGTAACACCACTGACGATAAGATGTGTAATACCGTGCTGCTGCAATACTTCATCAAGCTCTGTCTTATAGAAAGCCCCTTTTCCTGGCTTGTCAATAATAATTTCGTCATCCATTGGAGTAAGCTCGGGTACAATACTATGCCCTAGTTCCCCTCTAATGAGAATACGCCCCATTGGTCCAACATCTCCAATACCCGCACCTTGCTGACGACTTCGAGCTAATTTGGAAGGAGGACAATCTGATAGATCAGGAAGATGTCCCTCTCTCGTATGAATGACTAATATTCCATGCTGGCGTGCTATCTCTAGTACATGCTGCAACGTTGGAATTATAGATTTCGTTAACGTAATATCATTGCCTAACATTTCGCCAAATCCACCTGCTGCACAAAAATCGTTTTGCATATCTATGATGACTAATGCTGTAGACTCTTTTGGATAATGAAATGAGTACGGTAATGCTTGTTCAACGTTATTCATACTCGACTCCCCCTTCACCATGTTGTGTGTAATTAGATAATTTACTACGTTAAGCTTTAACCACAATATGTGTATTAAAAGTTGATTACATCCCTTTCAATGGGCGATCAACAGCCACATCAACTAGTGTCGTTTCAAAAAATACATTGTGTGGAACATTTTCTTCTACGGGTAGAAAAATACTAATCTGCTCAGAATCTATACTGCCTTCATTCACTACGGAATGGATAACCTCGGCCGGAACATGGAATGTATCTCCCGCCTTGTAAGATTTCCACTCACCATTACATAACAAGCGAACTTCGCCAACTGTAATATGAATAATTTCCGCTACATTATGATAATGAGGAAGAACGGCGCCACCGACGCCGATCTTTTCCCGCAGTACAGAATTTGCACGAAATCCCATTGCATTAGCAGACGTAGCAGATACGATTTCACGATGATATAACTCCACATGATTTGGCATTAACTCCCACTGCTGATCTGCCATTTCTATTACTGTCGTTACTTCTTGCTTACTCATCTGCTCAACCTTCTTTCTAGATTGTATACATCTCTATTATTGTGGAATCGTACCGATGACACCTTCTACTAGGTAATTTGTAGATTCAAGATCTTCAACTGAAAGCACTTGATCTACTTCAATACGTACGGATCCACTTTGATCGTTGATTGGTCCTGCGAATGGATTCAATGTTCCATCTAGAAGTGCTGCTTTTTGTTCTTCTACATATTGTTGTACATCTGTAGGAACATTTGCTCCGAATGTGCTAAGTTTTACTACATCATCGGCCAATGTACCACGATATTTACCATCATATTTACTGCCATTGAATTGTCCTTCTGTCCCTACTTTAACCATATCTACGAATAGATCGCCCCAGTTCCATTCAGAACCAGTTACCCAGCCATTCGGAGCAAGTTCATTAGCATCCGCATGATAACCAACTGTCATAATTCCACTACGTTCTGCTGTTTCTACTACAGTTTTCATACAATCTTGGTGAAGTGTTAATAGATCTACACCTGCGTCAATTAGTGAGTTAGCTGCATTAGCCTGTTGACCAGGATCACACCAGCTACCAGTAAATACGACGTTTGTTGTAATATCAGGGTTAACGGATTGTGCACCAAGTGTAAATGCGTTAATGTTCAATAATACTTGAGGAATAGGTACGGATACGATAAAACCTAATTTACCAGTTTCGGACATTTTACCTGCAGCAACACCTGCTAAATATACGGGTTCCCAAATCGTACCGAAGTAAGTACCTAGATTTTCAGCAGTTTTTAATCCACCTTGGTGGTAAAACAACACATCGGGATGACGCTTTGCAACATTAAGTGCTGGTTCTAAGTGTCCATATGATGTTGGAAAAATTATTTTTGCACCTTCTTGAATCATTTGTTCCATAACACGTTCAGCTTCTGCACTTTCAGGCACATTCTCTGCACGAATAACTTTAAGATCAGGGTAAGCTTC
>Ga0160441_100216_pt1 | contig 57462 bp, 40 predicted proteins | sample HID1971K_E1MG_FD_108260 | JGI IMG/M metagenome (GOLD analysis project Ga0160441, IMG submission 108260) | Enriched millipede-associated microbial communities from UW Madison campus, WI, USA - HID1971K_E1 MG | ecosystem: Host-associated > Arthropoda: Insects > Digestive system > Unclassified ... | reverse complement strand
CTTCCTTCAGATTCGTAGTCACCCACGACACCCTTGTCTTTAGCTAACACTTCCTACTGCTAAGCGTGTTCGGGATTCGCACCCTATAGTCGATTGCCATGCCTGGCACACAACAAAAAGCCCATAATTTCTTATGGGATTTCAAAAAAATATATAGCTTTTTCTTATTTTCTATAAAGAATAAGAAGATCCCTGAATGATTCCTCTTTTTTCAATTTCTTTATCAATATAGGTTTGAATAGATGATTTATTCATACCCCAGTTCGGGGCAATTAATAAATCCCAATCGGAAATACCAAATAAACGCTGAATCACAATATCCGGACGCAAAAGTGGAATCAATTCACAGAGTAAATCGGTATATTCTTCCAAAGAGAATAATGGAAAGGGGTTCTTTTTGTATTTAACACCCATTATTGAACCTTCTACAATATGCAAATGGTGAAATTTTACGAATTTAATTTGCGAAAAACGGTTTATTTCATGAATATAACCATACATCTGCTCTCGTGTTTCCCAAGGGAAGCCAAAAATGGTGTGTACACACAAATCCAGTTTGCTGTTTTCTAAAAGCTTTACTGCTTCTACAAATTCCGCATGGCTACAGCCCCTGTTAATTTGATTAAGTGTTTCATCATAAATAGACTCCATTCCCATTTCCAGATCCACATCAAAGCGATCGGTATAACTTTCCAATAAAGCGACCTTTTCAGCATCGATACAATCCGGCCTGGTACCCACTGCAAAACCCACTACATCTTCTGTATTGATAGATAAAGCTTCATCATACATCATTTTTAAATAATGTACAGGGGCATAGGTATTGGTATTGGGTTGAAAATAAACGATGAACTTATCGGCTTTATAGAAATTCTTACCGCGTTCCATGCCCTGTTCCAATTGCTCACGAATGGTTGGCAATTTGCGGGAAAGCTCCGGTGTAAAAGAATCCACATTGCAATAAGTACAACCTCCATAGCCTTTGCTGCCATCACGGTTCGGACAGGTAAAACCACCATCAACAATTACCTTAAATACACGTTGTCCGTTATATTTCTCACGCAAATGCGTACCGTAATTTTTATACCCCTTAATACCTAAATCTACCTGTGTTCCCATTAATTGCAAAAATACGGATTTTGTTTGATTAGATGTTAGACCTGAGATATTAGATGTGAGATAAGAGATGTGAGAGTCTAAACAAAGTAACCGTTGTGCTATTGCAATTTGTCAGGATTAGCATCTATGAAAAAGATTCTGAAACAAGTCCAGAATGATGACCAAATTAAATCATCTAATGAAATCCCTGCAAACTACCGATATTCATCGGATGACGATTATGCTCTTTAATCTTAAAAATCCTTAAATCATATTAATCCTGATCCTCTTTAGGCTTTGTGAGATTACCTGCTAAGCCTTTTTCCTATTAATCAAAAAATAAACAGGAACCCCCAACAAAACAATTACAAGACCGGGCCAGGTATATTGTTGTTTATAAATTAGAAGCAAAATGCAAAATGCAGCGCCAATTAATAAGTAAACAATTGGTGTAATTGGATATAACCATGTTTTGTAAGGCCTTTCCAAATCAGGCTTTTTTAACCTTAAATAAATAACACCGAAAACAGTAATCATATAAAATAGCACAATAACAAATGAGATCATATCTAAGAGATTACCGTATTGACCGCTTAAACATAAAACAGAAGCCCAAATTCCTTGCATCCAAAGTGATTTTTCTGGAACTCCGTTTTTATTGTTTTCAAGGGCAGCTTTAAAAAACATTCCATCCTTTGCCATAGTCTGAAAAACCCTTGCACCCGCTAGTACTATTCCATTAACGCAACCAAAAGTAGAAATCATCACTAACACAGCCATTACAATTGTACCTATTCCAGCACCGAAGATTTGTTCGGAGGCTACAACAGCAACCCTATCGTTAACAGCAAATGCAATGCTATCTCTATTTAAGGTATTGAGGTAGATAAAATTGACTAATAAATAAAGAATCATTACTGCCGAAGTACCTAAAACCATTGAACGCACTACATTTTTTTTAGGGTTTTCGATTTCCCCAGAAACAAAAGTTACGTTCTCCCAAGCCACGCTCGAAAATACTGAACCTACCATTGCAGCTGCAATTCCACCCATTATTGTCATTCCAGAAATAGATTCCCATCCAGATTTCGTGAAATTTCCACTCACATCTGTTTTGAGGTTATTGAAAGCGCTCCATCCAAACTGCATATTCTCGCTCCAAAAATTGCTTTTTACTAAAAGAAAACCTAAAATAATTAAGCCAATTAAAGCAACAATTTTCGATCCTGTAAATATATTCTGCAACAACTTACCGCTTTCAACACCTTTTGTATTGATGTAAGTTAGCAGTAGAATAACACCAATGGCCACAATCTGTATCCAGGTAATTTTATAACTGCCACTTTGAAAAATTGGAGCAGCATCATTTAAAGTCGGTATTAGATAAGCTGTAAATTTACCAAAGGCAACTGCAACAGCTGCAATAGTACCCGTTTGAATTACGGTAAACAGACCCCAACCATAAAGAAATCCCATCATTTTACCAAAAATCTCTCTCAAATAAGTGTACTGCCCACCCGCTTTAGGAAACATAGAAGAAAGTTCTCCATAAGAAATTGCGGCCGCAACTGTCATTACTCCGGTTATTACCCAAACAACAATTAACCAATAACCAGAACCTAAATTTCTCATAATATCGGCACTCACAATAAAAATACCGCTTCCGATCATCGAACCCATCACCAGCATTGCAGCATCAAAAAGACCTATTTTTTTCTTAAGAGACCCTTTTTCCTGTAGTTTTTCCATTTTTTAGTTTAGTTTGAGGCTAATTTATCTAAAAAAAACAATTCGGAACGAGTTGGATCATATTATTTTAATCGAGCAAAAAATATTATCGCCCTGAGATAAATTTTTGATCATAAGAAAAATATTTTATTATCTTGCTAAGCAATAACCAAATATCCGCTTTTAGTTGAACAGTAAATAATACCTTACAACAATAATATAATAGACAAAAAACAATGACCAATATTCAAGTATCCATGAACAAGGAATAAAGATCAAGGATTAAGGATCAAAGAACAATGGCAAACAATTGAACCATTGAACTCATGAGCTAATACATCAATAATCAAATAATAAGTAATAATTAACTATGGATTTTCTACAAAACAATTTAATTTATGTAATTCCGACCCTTGGCCTTGTCGGCATTATAGTTATGATGATTAAAAGCGCTTGGGTAAACAAACAAGATGCAGGCGACAAAAACATGCAAGAGTTAGCCGGACACATCGCCGATGGTGCAATGGCGTTTTTAAAGGCAGAATGGCGGGTCTTGAGCATTTTTGTAGTTTTTACAGCTGCATTATTGGCTTACTCCGGAACTATCACTGAAATTAAAGGAGTGCCCATGCATTCCAGCTGGATCATCTCAATTTCATTTATTATAGGTGCTGTTTTTTCTGCAACTGCAGGTTATATCGGCATGAGATCGGCAACCAAAGCCAATGTAAGAACGACTCAAGCCGCCAGAACCAGCTTAAAACAGGCTTTAAAAGTCTCTTTTACTGGTGGAACAGTAATGGGTTTAGGTGTTGCAGGATTGGCTATTTTAGGTTTGGGTGGATTATTTATTGTTTTCTTACAAGTATTTCATGTTACACATGTAGATAGCACTGAAATGAGAACCGCAATCGAAGTTTTAACAGGCTTTTCTTTAGGCGCTGAGTCCATTGCTTTATTTGCCCGTGTTGGAGGTGGCATTTACACTAAGGCAGCCGATGTTGGCGCCGATTTAGTTGGAAAGGTTGAGGCAGGAATTCCAGAGGATGATGTTCGTAATCCGGCAACAATCGCAGATAATGTAGGTGATAATGTGGGAGATGTTGCAGGTATGGGGGCCGATTTATTCGGTTCTTATGTAGCAACAATATTAGCAACCATGGTTTTAGGCCAGGAAATCACAGTTACAGATAATTTTGGTGGTATGTCTCCTATCCTATTGCCAATGGTCATTTGTGGATTGGGTATTATATTTTCAATTATCGGGACCTGGTTTGTAACCATTAAGAATGAAAAATCCAATGTTCAAAATGCATTAAACTTAGGCAACTGGTCATCAATTGTAATCACTGCTGTGGCATCTTTCTTTGTTGTGAAATGGATGTTGCCCGAAACCTTAAATCTTCGTGGCTATGAATTCTCAAGCATTAATGTTTTCTATTCTATTATTGTAGGCTTAATTGTAGGCACAATTATGAGTATTGTAACAGAATATTTTACGGCAATGGGAAAAGGACCTGTTAATTCCATTATTCAACAATCTTCTACCGGACATGCAACCAATATTATAGCAGGTTTATCTGTTGGAATGAAATCAACTGTTATTCCTATTTTAGTGTTAGCTGGAGGGATTATGGCATCTTATTATTTTGCAGGATTATATGGAGTTGCTATCGCTGCCGCAGGAATGATGGCTACAACTGCAATGCAATTGGCCATCGATGCTTTCGGGCCCATTGCTGATAATGCCGGGGGTATTGCGGAGATGAGTCAATTACCGCCGGAAGTTCGTGAACGTACAGATAATTTAGATGCTGTTGGCAATACAACCGCCGCAACAGGAAAAGGTTTTGCAATTGCATCAGCAGCCCTTACATCTTTGGCCCTGTTTGCTGCATTTGTTGGTATCGCAGGCATATCAGCCATTGACATTTATAAAGCACCTGTTTTAGCTGGTTTATTTGTAGGTGGTATGATCCCATTTATTTTCTCTGCCTTATGTATTCAGGCAGTTGGTAAAGCAGCTATGGATATGGTGCAGGAAGTTCGTCGGCAGTTCCGCGAAATACCAGGCATTATGGAATATAAAGCTAAACCCGAATATGAAAAGTGTGTTGCAATTTCTACTGAGGCATCTATCCGTGAAATGATGCTGCCAGGCGGTATTGCCTTAATTACACCAGTCATTATTGGATTTACCTTCGGTCCGGAAGTTTTGGGTGGTTTGCTAGCCGGCGTTACGGTTACCGGAGTATTGATGGGCATTTTTCAAAGCAATGCCGGTGGCGCCTGGGATAATGCAAAAAAATCATTCGAACAAGGTGTGATGATCAATGGTGAAATGTTCTATAAAAAATCAGAACCGCATAAAGCATCTGTGACCGGAGATACCGTTGGCGATCCTTTTAAAGATACATCTGGCCCATCTATGAACATTTTGATCAAATTGATGTCTATTGTTTCGCTTGTTATTGCCCCTTATATTGCTGTTAAGGCTGTTGCTGGTGATCATAAGACAGAAATTAGAAAAGAAATCAGAATTACACAAAAAACGGATAGTTTGGGGAATATTATTACAGATACATTGAAGAATACAACCGATACTTTGAAAAAATAATGGAAAAAATATGGGTTTCGTAATCTACAAAGGGATTTTGCTTAAAATCCCCTTTTCTTTTTTCCGTAATTTTTATTTAGGTTTACACCTTAATTTTTTTATACATTAATCCTAAAATATCGAAACACTTAAACTTTAAATTATGAATTTTAGAAAGTCGATCGACTTGCTTATACAGGAATCTAACGCCACAGGCGAAGGAACACTAAAACGTACCCTGGGGCCTGTTAATCTTGTTGCGCTTGGTATTGGTGCTATTATTGGAGCCGGCCTATTTTCAATTACAGGAGGTGCTGCAGCAAACAATGCAGGGCCTGCGATTACCATTTCATTTATTATTGCTGCTATAGGTTGTGCATTCGCTGGTTTATGTTATGCAGAATTTGCATCCATGATTCCCGTGGCTGGTAGTGCTTACACTTATTCTTATGCTACTTTAGGTGAATTCGTTGCCTGGATTATCGGTTGGGATTTGGTTCTGGAATATGCTGTTGGTGCCGCAACCGTTGCTATTAGCTGGAGCCGGTATCTGGTCAAGTTTTTAGATTATTTTAGTATTCACCTCCCCGCGCAGATTGCCATGTCGCCATTTGATTCAGAAACAATGGCTGACGGAACAACCGTTTCCGGGATGTTCAATTTGCCTGCAGTTTTTATTGTTGTTTTGATGTCTTTAATCCTTGTAAAAGGAACTAAAGAATCTGCGACCATCAATGGAATTATTGTGGCGGTTAAAGTAGTTATCGTTATTATATTCATCCTTTTGGGATGGCATTTTATCAATACTGACAATTATACCCCATATATTCCAGCCAATACAGGTTCATTTGGTGAATATGGTATGTCTGGAATTGTACGTGCCGCTGGTATTGTATTCTTTGCTTACATTGGCTTTGATGCGGTTTCTACAGCAGCTCAGGAAGCTAAAAATCCTAAGAAAGATATGCCAATAGGTATTTTGGTTTCTTTATTTATCTGTACAATCCTTTATATATTATTTGCTCATGTAATGACTGGCGTTGCAAACTATAATGACTTTAAAGGTCAGGATGGTATTGCTCCGGTTGCTGTAGCCATTAATAAAATGGGAGTTGCCTTACCAGATGGAACAATTTCTCCTGCCTATCCTTGGTTAAATAAAGCCATTATCCTGGCAATTTTGGGTGGTTATGCATCCGTTATCCTGGTGATGCTTATGGGACAATCCCGTGTGTTCTTCTCTATGAGTAAAGATGGCTTGCTACCTAAAGTGTTCTCAAGCGTGCACCCTAAATTCAGCACACCTGCAAAAAGCAATTTATTATTTATGGTTTTTGTAAGTTTATTTGCTGCTTTTGTACCCGCTCGTGTTGTAGGTGAAATGACCAGTATCGGAACGTTATTTGCATTTATCCTGGTTTGTATTGGTGTTGTGGTTTTAAGGTATCGTAACCCTGAAATTCCAAGAGCATTTAAAACTCCATTGGTTCCATTAATTCCAATCTTAGGTGTTTTAACCTGCTTAGGCATGATGGTATTTTTACCTCTTGATACCTGGGTTCGTTTATTGGTGTGGATGATTATTGGTATTAACGTTTATTTATTCTATGGAATTAAGAGCAGTCTCTTATCAGACAATAAAGTTGAGACTTTAAGAAAAAGCAACAAGATCGTTTCTATTGTAGGTTTGGTATTGGCTATATTACTAATTATAGTAGCCATTATTCACCATCATACAACTGGTGGAACGGATACGGGTTTATATTACTTCTCTTTAGCGTTTGCTGTATTACATTTATTTGTTTATGGCTTTAGAATGGCCAATTTAAACTCCATTCAACCTAAATAAGTTTAGACTTACGAAGTTTTGCCGGGCATAAGATCTGGGAAACTTCGTAAGTCTTTAAAGAAAGTCACCATTTTTTGTGGTGGCTTTTTTTATGACCAATAATTTTGGGAACGATTTAATTGCTCTACCTTTGCATAAAATCTCAACCCTTATGAAATTCAATCCAAGCCAGATCCTATCTACTTCTATGGTTTTATTTGCCATTATTGACATACTGGGCGCCATTCCTGTAATCATCGAATTACGTAGAAAAGCCGGGCATATTGAATCGGAAAAAGCTTCTTTAGTGGCTACTGGTTTAATGATTTTATTTCTTTTTCTTGGAGAATCTTTATTGAAAGTAATTGGGTTAGATGTAGAATCTTTTGCTATTGCAGGTTCATTTGTAATCTTTTTTATAGCAATGGAAATGGTTTTGGGATTAACCATATTTAAAGAAGAGGCTCCGGAAACCGTTTCAATTGTTCCACTGGCTTTTCCTTTAATTGCCGGTGCCGGAACCATGACCACCTTATTATCATTAAAAACAGAATACGATACACAGAATATCCTGGTGGGCATTCTTTTAAATATGATTTTCGTTTACTTCGTTCTGAAAAACACCAATCGTTTAGAAAAGCTATTTGGTAAATCCGGGCTAAATATACTTCGTAAAGCTTTTGGCGTAATCTTATTGGCCATCGCGATAAAGTTGTTTAGAAACAATACGGGATTGTAATCATCTATTTATTTTGAATTCAATATAATACCTATTTTTTGCTTTGAAAATTTAGCTTCAGTTGCAGGAATTGTTAATTGAATAGTATAGACATTCTCTTTTTTCTGTATAATTTTTCCATTGCTTACACTCGAAATATCATGATTTGATATTAAATCAAAAGTATAGGTAAGGGTATTCAATCCCTCAACCTCTATGTTAAATTCGTTTTTGTTTAATACTTGCTTTAACAATTTTAAGTCTTTATTTGCATCTCCAGGTTTTGGCTTACTTATGATTGGTAAATAGCCTATTCCGCCTTCATGAAATATTTCTATCAAAATTTCCTTAGTTAAATGAAGTTGAGCTAAATTTAAACGTATACTTTCTGGTTCGTTTCTAACTGTGAAAGTTTTCTCTTCCCCATTAACAAGTAAACGTATTACCTGGGTTCCGGCAAGCAAGGCTGGTGAAAAGTCCATAAAACAGCCCTTTCCAGTACCTAAGTATTTAATTTTATAGGTTGTGGATGTAGCAGAACGTTTCATCTCCATGGTTACATTATGGTTTCCAAAAACAATTTGTTTGGCAGTAAAATTATTCCATTGAAAAGGGATACTTGGTGCCAGTTTTATATTGTCAGTTAAGGCATCACATGAAAAGCCCAACATCCCTTCTATTACGGGCTGAATGATCATGGTTTCAGACCAGCACTGTTGACTACAAACACCTGCCTGTTTAAATGCTGAACCATTTAATGTTTCCACTGCACTGCCCAATCCCCAATTCTGGTATAAAAGCAGGTTACTCATCACATTGGAAAATCCATTGGTATAATACCCTGTTTTATAATCTGCCAGTGCGGCAAAACCTGTAAATAGAGGCCAAACCATACCCGCATGGTAAGCACCGGGATTAAATTTAGCACTGTTTTCGGAAAGGATCCTCAACCCCCAATCCGTTGTATATCCATTATTGAAAAAAGAAGCAACGGTTTTAGCTGCCTTTTGCGGATTACTTACTGCATTAAAATAAACCGGAACAGTAGATAAAACGGTCTCATCCTGCATAAATGACCCATCGCTCATTTTACCATTGTAGAAATATTCTTTATTCTTATCCCAAAAATCATGATCAATGATTTGGCGTACCTTTTCAGAATCTTTTTTATATTGAACAGTCAATTCATTTTTATTTAATGCAGAAGAGAGATAAGCTGCAGCATCCAGAGCAGCAACCCAGGTGCCTGCCAAATAGATCTCGGTATGTGCACCGAACAAAGGGCCTCCTTCTATCCATCCATGACCAACATTGGTAATTTCAATTAAACCATCATGATCCGTATCTGTACTATAACAAAACTCCATTGCTTTAAGTAAGGATGGCCAAATCTTTTGTATATAGGTTAGGTCTCCTGAATGTTTAAGGTAACTGGCAGCAAGCACAACATATAATGGAGTAGCATCAGATGCATCATAATGCACGGCACCACTGGAGGTTAATTCGTGGTATATTTTTCCGTTCAGGTCTTGAAATTTCACAAATACATCCAGCGCATTTTTAACCATTTTATAACCCCCATAGGCGTTAATAGCAAGACCACTCCATTGTGCATCTCTACCAAAATACCAAGCATAACCAGGCCTGCCGCTTATTTTTTGTGCCCCATTCCACCCTCTCGTTGTAGGCCCAAAACCAGCCATTAATGAGGTTCCCAGACCAGGAGTTTCCTGAAAAAACTGATCTGATCTGGCTACGGACCATTTATAGCCTTCATTAAATTCCTGATCGGGACTTATAATTTCAGTTGAGTTTTTTAGCAACTTAACAAAATGTTGAATTGAAGCCTGGAACAGTTCTTCAAATTTAAGGTGCTCATTTTGATACTGGTTAATAGTAGTGGTCAAACCTTCATTTCCAGCAATTAAATAGGCATTTAATTTACCATTGGCCTGTTTCGCATCAAAATTAAAGATTGCCCCTAATTGAGCCAAATTGGTTTCTGTTGCATTTAACTTTCCATTTTTAAAGCCCGTTTGATCATATTGGCCCAATTTATAGTCAGCTGGTTTAGCACTAAATCCCATCACACTGACTAAATCATTATTTTGAGCTGTACTTACCACGGCATTCATTTCTGATGACCACTTGTAGCTAATCGTACCTGCAACTTTATCGGAATAAGGCCACATATAACGGAAATTAGTCGTGTATTTCATTGTTACGAGCTGGATCTCAGTACCCTGCCATTCATAATGAATTACTGCAATCGGTTTCTCCATGGCTACTGTAATGACTTCTTTAATTACTGATCCATTTATGTGATATGTCCTAACCAAAAGTTCAGGTGAAACTGTTATGCTTGGTGTATAATCTTTTAGCCAGACCGCACTATCAGCCCCTTTAAAAACAATACCTGTTTGAATGTTTTTAAATGACATAAATGGATGTGTCCATATTTCATCTATGCCCCCCTTTTGTTTCCCCATTAATAACAACCTTCTTCCTGCCAGACTTACAAAATCGGTTGATGCTTCCTGCTTAGTCATCTGCATACTCAAATCGGGCAAAGCCAATTTTGTTACAGCTTTAATATTGAGTTTTGGAAATTGTTTTTGAAATTGAACTACTTTTTGCGGCTCATACGCCCAGTAATTGGCTTTTACTTCCTGGATTAATCCGGCAGAATAATTAAAAAGATTTCGATAAAACCGATGTAATTGTAAACTATTAAAATTAGGTTCAGCAAAATAGGAATAGGCCCCTATCGCGATAATTGTACCTTTACCCAGTTTATATTGCAACAATAACTTATTCTGTTCATGAAATGTGATATAAGTCCATTCTATGCCAATAACTTTTGCTATTGTTCTATCCGGAAGATGATCATCAAAAAAACCTATTTTTCTAATTACATGGTCTTTCTTTCCTTTCCATGAATAAACTCCTCCGTTTAAGCCATCAAAAACCGGATGAGATTTAAAAGCATGAAAACCCAGAGGTCTACCGAATCCCTCATCTTTAACAGAATCTGTTCTGACTTCAAATGGTGTTTTCTCAATACCCCAGTTATTCAAAAGTCGTACAGATTCCATTGACAGCAATAAGTTACCTCCATTTTTAACAAAATGGGATAACTCTTTACCACTCTCTATTTCTTGTTGTAATAATGTGGGCGAAAGTTTATGAATCCAAATATGGGATAATCTGAGCTTTTCATATGATTTATCCAATACCTGACCATAATTTAGCTTTATCACTTTAAATTCTTTTTGATTTTTAAGAAATACATCAATAGCTGTACTTTCTTCCTGTGATAAATCTCCGGCCAACAGACCGATACGTATTGAAGGCGTTTGTGCCATTTTTTGAATAGCCAACCCAAACAGGCTGTTAACCAGCAGCAAAATCAAAACAAAAAAACTCTTCATTCTGGTTATTTTCTATAAATCTTTAACACAACGGAAACCTACGGTAGCATTTCGTTCAAAGCCTTCCGATACTCTAATTAAAGCCTGTCTGTAATGTAATTCTCTTGGTCCACCTTGTACATACCACCAACTTGAACTCGGGTTATAATAAGAACCACCCTTCATCATGATATAATCATAAGAACCACTTTTATAAATATCATTAGTCAATTGCCAAACTGCACCTACCATATCCTGAAGACCGTAAGGATTGGCCCCTTTTGGATGCTGCCCTATTGCTTCAATTTTACCATTGCCAAGATTGGCGTAAGCCGAATCAATTCCTTTAATCTTATAAACGGTTAAGCTACTGGTTACAGGCTCCGGTTCTCGGCGTATATTTTTTGTGTCTTTACTCCATGGCCATTCTCGCAAATCGGGTGTTTGCCCTGCATATTGCCATTCTATTTCAGAAGGCAATCTTTTACCTGCCCATTTTGTATAAGCCTTTGCATCTTCATAACTTACGTATACAACAGGCTGTTGTTCTTGTTCTTTTGATGGTTTTCCATTTTTCCAATGTTTTAGATAATTAACCGGATCTGAAGGTTTATAGCCAGTTTTATCTAAAAAAGCCTTATATTGAATATTGGTTACCGGGAATTGATCCATCAAAAAAGCCTGCATTTCGTAACTTTTCCCATCATTGTATTTAGGGTAAGGAATAAATTCATCGCCATTTGTTGTGCTAAATTTGAATTGACCAGCAGGTATTTTTACCATACCCTTTACCTGGTCTCCTTTTACAGTTTTTTCTGTTTTAGTTGATAAACGTGGTGTTCCTGCTTTAATCTCCACAATGTTTTCATCTAACAACTGGCCTTTTTCAAACAGCTGAATTACAAATTTCCCTTCAAACCGGCCAAATTTCTCCAGTAACCTAATGTCGTGTTTACCAATATTTAATGTTAAAGGCTGTTTTGAATAATCGGGTATGCCAGCCCAGATCTTAATTGAATCTCCCTTTTGGCTTTCAACTGTTAGTACATCACTTTCTAAAGCAGAGGTTAAATAAACTGGTAATTCGGCAATACAGTCTACCTCTCCTTCGTTATTAGTTCCCAGATCAGTTTTGTTAAACGCGTTAACTTCTGCTTCTACATAATATTTATCATTATTTTTTACCGGTTTTAACTCTTTATGATGCCATAAATCAACATAATGTTTTTTATCATCGGGCTTAACTTCAAACAACAAACCTTTATAACCTTCTGGTAAAACACTATAAATGGTATAAATGGTTTTGTTATTGAAATGCCATTTATTGGCAAAAACACCTTCGGTTGTAACCGGAATAAGTGGTGTATAATCTTTTGAAGTGAAATTATAGGTATTTTCCCTAAGTATTCTGCTCGTGCGACCCAAATATTTATATTGCTCTGTTACCCAGTCTGGCTGTCCTGGCGCAAAAATATTAATTTCGGTACCATAGCCATTGAAAAAAGAGGTTGCAAATTCGCGTTTTATCGGTTCTTTAAATAATTCGGCAACCCTATAGATTGCAAATTCTGGTTTAATAAATTTATTTAGATTAAGCATTGGCGGATAATACAAGGCGTTGTGCACCCTTCCGGAAACAATACCCTGCATATCTCTTGGAACAGCCATGCCCTCGCTATACATGATTACTCCTTTTCTAACTCCATCTGCGGCTTCCTGCAATTCATTACTTGATGATCCTTTTGTATCTAACACCACACCATCTGCACTGGTATTTTTGATGATATCTGCCAAACCAGTCATATGTCCTTCATTTCTGGTACTTTCATCCCAAGGGTTATAGCAAATAAAAAAAGCAGTACCCAGGCTTCTGGAAAGCGAGGCCATTTTTTTTATTTGTGGCAAGCCTCCTGGCAAATCGCGAAACATATCGAACTGATTACGTTGGTCTACACCCAGGGTTGGCCATGTAGGCCATAATGCAACTGCATCATCACCTCCATATAATTTCTTGCCACGTTTTAAAAATTCATCCAAATGAAATTTCTTATCGGCACTATTATAATAAAATTTATCCCAGGCCATCATTAAATGCATTACATAAGTATGGCGTATCCATTCCAAATCTTTCCTTTCAAATAATGAATTGTTAAAGGTTTCAACATCATATAAATATCTATCCTGAAAAATCTTCTTTAATCCCTGTTGCCAATCCCCGGCATATAAATCACCATAAAAATTGTAGCTTACCGAGCCTCCTGGAGCAATTACTGTTTCGAAACGTCGACGGGTTGCTTTGTTTAATGTTTTATTATCTCTACGAACCAATGCACATATAGAAAATTCAGCATCCAATCTTGTACCCGAATAACCCAATTCCCAGGCATTGTCTGGTACAATAATGTTTACAGGACTTTTGCCGGGTAGGAATATATGGGTTCTGGATAATTCATGATCTCCTTTTCCTGTAATAAATACTTCTTTGTTTTGGTTTCCAAAAGGAACAACATTGGATAACCTAATGGTATCTGAAGAAACATTTTTGAATATAAGCACACCTTTATATCCGGTTTTAAAGACCGGCTCATTTTTAAAGCTCAGTTCAATCTGCTTATGATCCTTCAAGCTTGTAGTTTCCACATTATTAATCTCAAATGAAACCAATGGCAAACCCTTAGGCAAGTTAAAAACCTTATTATTGGCTTTAAATGAATTGACTTTTTGATTTGCGGGATCAATTACAATATCCTGTAATTCCTGGGCCTTTAAGCTCAAACTTGTTATACCTAACCATGCAATAAGTAGCGCTTTTTTCATTATGTGTGCTTAAATTAATTTTTATAATTATGGATTATTGGAGATGACTGGAAATTCTGATATTCTTAAAGTAGTACAGCCATAAGGTATAAGGGTAAGCTCTGAAACCGGAATTTGCTCTGTTTCCTTATATCCGTATATCGCTTTGCTGTAAGGTTGTGGGCCAGCCATATCATTATATAGTGACCAAAATGGAAGTTTTTTACCTTTAACCTTAATCTGTATGGGCGCACTTGCAATGTTCCAGGGAAAAGCAGACTTTGCTTCACTCTTTATTACTGTAAATGCTTCTGCTATTTTGTCTTTAGGAAAATCTAAAATTCCGTAATTCCAGTCAGAACGTGGAGTTACTTCAAAATAATCTTTTCCATAACGTGTTGGATTATCAGTTATTTCTTTTTTGACCCATTCTTCTTCTATTTTTAAACCATATACCAAGGGGCCGCGTTCTACAGCTAGGGCATTTTCATACCAACTGCTTGTTTCCACATGCATTGGCAGGCTAAGTTCTACAACATCCCCGCTTTTCCACTCACGATTGATTACCTGGGTACTATTCTTTGTTATCTTTTCCGAATAAAGTTGTCCATTTATCTTTATTTGTGCATTATTGCACCAGGATGGAATCCGAAGGTGAAAAGGAAATTTAACAGTTGATACCCTATCCTCTATTTTAAGTTTAAATACAATTTTTTCTTCAAATGGGTAATTTGTTTCTTCAGTAAAAGTAACCTTTACACCATCGCCTACTTTTGCATTTACCTTACTTGGCGAATAAACCAATGCGGCAATTCCATTATCATTTGTACCATACCATAGATTTTGGGTAAATTTTGGCCAGCCCTGGTGCATATTTGATGTACAACACGGATAGCCACTCAACAAGCCAAAAACAAGGTCCGTTTCTCCATGATTAATATCGAAATTATGAAGATGTCTGGTTATTTTAACCTGGTTTGCCTGCTGAAAATACTGTCTGCTCATAAAATCATCCGCAATTTGTGTTGGTAGTGCATTAAATGCGATACGTTCCAAATGATCTGCAAACTGAAGATCTCCGGTAATTTCCATCATCTTTTCTAAGGAATACATTAATTCCACTGCAGAACAAAGTTCAGAACCTTGTGTGGGGTTGTTGCCATGTAATGACTCATCGGCTCCATACATACCCTGAGGTTGGCCATTAAACTTTTTAATATCTGCCAGCCCCTTTTTTACCGCGTCAACATATTTTTTATTATTGTCTTGTTGATAATAAATAATAGGTTCTTTAAGGCCCTGTGCCAAATTAACACCATGAAATGTGTTAACACGACTGAGATCATCGCGATTAAGGAATGTATCTACAAAATCAAAACCTTGTTGGTGTAACAGGTTACCAAGCTCTAACAGGTAATTTTCGCCTGTAATGTTATACAACCAATATACGGCTTGCATATTATCCGCAGCACGATATTCGGCCCAAAATGTCCAATGCCCTAATGGCTGTGTAGGTAATGTTTTTAATTGATATTTAAAATACCCACTCATGAGTTTAATTACACGCTCGTCTCCTGTTGCAGAATAATATTGTTGCAGGATTTTTAACATGACCATTTTTGGCCACCAATCTTTTGAATTGTTACGTTGTAAACCACTTTCTGGTCCATAGTCTTTATCAGGGCCAAAATAGCCATCTGGTTTCTGACTTTTGATTGCCCATTCAATCCAGGGTTGTACTTTTGCTTTTAGCTCTTTATCATCTAATATATAGGCCAAAGGTAGTAAGCCATCAATCCAATAGGGTCCTCTTTCCCATTGATCGCCATCACCACCCAACCAACCATTCCTGGAGCCCATTACGGATGGATAAAGTTCATCCAGTTTACCAGTAGATCCATTTTTTTGTCTAAGGAGCATTTCTTTAAGCCATCCCTGAGCTTTAATATTACCCAATGGCAATTCTATATAAGGCTTACTTTGTAGCGGATACTTATTGTTAGTATAATTCTGGGCCTTCGTTGCGGCCATTATGTTGATCACCAAAACACAAATTAAAAGAGTTCTTTTCATTTTAAAATTTAGTAGTAGATATGAGGGCTATGCATATTAATTATTCCTTGTTATCTTAAGAAAATCAAAACCAAAGGCAGAAATAGTGGCATCAGTTTTTGAAGATTCTATCAGTTTAAATTCAATATAATTTTCACCCTTATTCAGTTTAACCTTACCCAGATCTATTGTTTTTATTGTCAATTTATCCTCGTGTGTATCAATTGATTGAAGTACTTCCTGTCCATTAAGGATTATTTTAAATTTCCCATAATTTGGGGCTGTTGTTAATTGAAGTTCAGTATTGAATGTACCCTCCTCATTACACGTAAAACTCAATTTAAGCTGATCTCCAGGTTTTGCACCAGACCAAAAAGCTTGCATATTATCGCTCCAACCCCGTTTGGTACTGTTCTGGTATCTGAAATTGCCTCCTGTAGATTGGACCAAAACCATATTTTCTGCCTCTATCTTATCTTTTACTATTACAGGAGAGATCAAATCTGATCGTTTTAAAACAACCTTTTTAGCTGCATTATCTGGATCAGGTTTGATATTCGATTTTCCGCCGGGTAGCATATAATAAAAGGTTACAGGTGCAAAATTGATGTGTGAACGTGTCCAATGCCACATTTCCATATCAAATTTGAGTTCTTTATTAAATGGAATGGCATCAAGGCTTCTCCAGCGTGAATTAACTGTATAACCAGGATTAAAGTTGCCACTTCCATCCGGTTGTGCTATAAATGGGTGATTAGCAAATTTTTCTGGCCGGCACCAGGCATAACCATAATAATCTTCTGTACCGGTACCTATACTTGATGGGAACTGTTCTCCATCAACGTATATTTTTTCATCTCCTTCTCCCCACCAGGCATAAACTGTATTAAAGAGTGTAATCGCATCTCCAATGTAAAGCCCTTTACCCTTTAAGGTTACATAATTAATATCGAATGGATTTCCTCCTCCTTCATTATTTTTCATTTCTCCAGTAAACAAATTGGTAAATTGATGCCAGCTTACACCAAAATGCATGCTGTTTTGGTCCCATTTCCAGGGCTCTGTTATAATTTCACCAGTAACTGTAACCGGGAAATTATTCAGATTATGTAGCGTTATTTTTGCATTATTCTTAAAAGGCATTACCCACCATGCCGATAGATTGCCCAAGGTATCTACTTTGGTATACCAGGTATTTGAATTGCGCAATTGGTATCCGGTTCCAAAAAAATCACCAATCGGACACCAAACCGTACGCTCAGCATCAAAACTGATTTCTAAAATCGTACTTCTTAAAGCTTGCTCTATATTGTCTGCGGTTATTTTTAAGCTGATTTGTTTGATCGCATTCTGGCCATTTTTAAGTAAAACCGTTTCGGACTTTCCTTGCTGGATTTGGCGTTGAACAGTGGATTTTGTAGCTTCTTCTTTATCTTTATGGCGTTCAGTTAATTTTTGCTGAACTTTTGCTAAAAGCAATTTTTCCCTTTCCAGTTCTTTAAGGGTAAATGTGCTTACATTTCCCTTTTTATAGCTTCTATAGTTAATATTATAATAAACCGATTCCCCTCCGGTTTTGGCTCCTGCATCCAAAATGTTATCAGATTGATAGGTAATTTTACATTGTCTGGCATACGGAATAGGTAAATACAGATTGTGTCCCCTCATTTTATAATCGGTAACATCACTTACAGAAGTAGCTAATATGCCATTGATTAAACCTTTACCACTTAAAATATCGAGGGCAGTTCCTACTATTGATGGTTCATCATTTCCATCCAGATAAATACGAAGAATACCTTTTCCGCTATCCTTACCATCAAAAGTCATCCAGAAGCGAACAATTGCGCCTGGTCCTTTTGCATCAAACATTACATATTCTTTACGACTCTTATTTGTTTCTGTTCTGATAAACATTGATCTATCCCAATTGGCAAACCAGGTAGAATCTCCAGGTTTTACCATTGCTCTATCATAACTACTAAATTGAGCCAGTTTATAATCGGCAGATGGATATTTAGCCAAATGCGATCTGTTTACCATTTCATCCAAAAGTGTATGAAAACTAATGGTTTGTGCTTTTGCAAACGAAGTAATGGAAATACATATCCAAAACAACAAACTACTGTATATCAGATGTTTTTTCTTCATTATTTAAGAGATGAATTAGGGTTTGTATCGAGCATCATTCTATTGATTATACCTGCCCAGATGTAAGTACGATGATATCCGCCCCAAGCTTCGTCGGGACTATAGAACTCCCATAAATTATGGTCTTTTTTCAACACTTCAATCATTCCCTTAGCCACCCTATCCACCAATTCCTTAGCTTCGTTCTTATAACCATAATCTATTAGTCCACGCATAATAAGATAATCCCACTCTACCCAAACAGGGCCATTCCAATAACCTTTAGCATTATAATATGGGTCTTGTGCAGAAAGAGAGGGTACTCCATAGGGGCGCCAAAATTGAGTAGGGTCAGTTAACTTTTTAACCAATCTACCTGCTTTTTTCTGGTCGGCAATACCTGCCCACAGCGGCAAAAAGCCTATAATTTCATCCCGTTTCAGGTCGTTTTCTTTCTTGAAAGTAAATTTGTTGGTTTCTTTATTTACATTGTAGTAAAATCCGTTTTCATCGTCCCAGAATATCTGGTTAATCAGAGCGGATCTTTTTTCGTAATCATTTTTCCAGTATAGTGCTTCTTGAGGTAAACCCAATTTTTTAGCCATATTTTCTAATGATTTGGCTTCCATTACCAGCATGCAGTTCAGATCTATACTTTCAAAATTGGTAGGATAGCCTACCTGATCCCAAACAGCTACCAATGCATCTCTAACTGATTCCAAAACGGCCTCACCACCCCACTCACACAGTCCATCCCGATCGCTGTCTCTGTTATCTACGTAAAATTTATAAAACTTCTTTGACGATTCGTACATCTCTTTCAGAAAGGCTTCGTCTTTGGTTATCTTGTAAACCTCCCAGTTAAGCCACGAATACCATGGAGCAGATGAGGTTAATTGACCATTATGCTCTATTATTTCGTCTAAATAAGCTCCTGTTCTATAATTGATATAGCCATTTTCATATTGTCTTTCTTTGTATACCCGTTGCGAGTTCATAGCGCTTATTGGATCGATATAGGCATAGGATAACATGGCAATACTCTCATGAAACACCTGACCCCCATGCCCCCAGCCCCAGGTAGGTTCCCGGGAAAACACATAATAATTATATTTTGTCTTCCCTTCTGCGGGATAAAAAACCTGGCGCATCATATTGTTGGCACTCCAATAAAGTGCTAAACGGTCTTCATCTTTAAGATCAGGAACAGGTGTTTTTGCAAATAGGGTTTCATTATCTTTCTGATAGGCACTTAGATCGCTTTTTAATAAAGAGTTGGCCTCTTTTAACATATTTACAGGAGATGCTTTGAGTGCATCTACCGCACGTACAATTCTCAATTGCTTATGCTCATTCTGATTGAGCGTTATTGTTTTTTCAAAGGCAAGTACTTTAGCATATTTACTATTTACGGTTGATTTAATACCCTTGTATACAAAATCATTAAAAACTGTTTTAGATATGTTGTTTACTTCCGGAGAGTGAATGCTCATTGCCCCTTTTTCATGCACAACAACTACATAGCCATAAATTAAATCGGGTTTAATGGTTTTATCAGTAAAATTTAATGTTGTAACTTGGTTGGCAATCCTTTGGTAATAGGCCTGTGGATAGGTTCTTCTATAAACTGAATAAGCTAAGCCAGCCCTATTTGCCTTCCATTGAATCTGGATGGCACCAGGTAAATTTCTAACTGAAGGCTCTTCAACTGATTGTGGTAGTTTGTTTGCCTCAAGATCCACATCTTTTCTCCGTTCTTTATCCTGATCAAGTATTCCCGCTACTTTACCATTCATCTTATTTAAATACTGTGCATAGATTTCATATTTCTTTGCTCCAACTTTTAATTGTGCGGCTTCTAATCTGAAATATCCGCCATTATCAATAATGGCTTGCGTAGTGGCCCAGGAAGGGCTTTTCTCTGTAAGCATTTTTGAGAAGTCCCCATCTACAAACATTTGCAGTCTGACCGTTTTTCCCGCATCCGGAATGCGTACTTTACCAGGCAAGTAGGTACGTCCGTTAATCTGATTGGTTACTTTTTGGTTCAGGTTAATTTCAAAGGGTACAATTGGTGCCTCAGCTTTTTCGCTATTAAAAGCGCCTGCAAAATCTGCCTTTTCAGAAAGCAGTAAAATATTACGCAAACTATCTGTATAAGGTACCTTATGCTCAATCGTCCAGCCATCAGGGTATTCCTCATGGTTAAAAAATATCTGGTCTGAACTTATCTTAACAGCCGAAAAAGCACGGTAGTTATTCCGAATAAAGGGGATAATACTTATTGTTCTTTTCTTTGGGGAATAGTTATGTACCTTAACATCTAATAAAGCCGCTCTTGAACTGTGCACAACAAAATGGGCTTCTACCTTTATATTTTCAAATGGAAAAAATTCATATTTAACCATATCCGGATAACTGCTGGTAATTAAAGGTGGCTTAAACATATCAGCTACTTTATATACCCATTTGTTTTCCATCTTAAAACCAAGCCCAATCTCTCCACCCGTATCTGTGATAAAATCAGCACCTAGAGAATCTACATAAAATCTAAATTCATAAGCTTCATCCAACGCGAAAGCGGAGCGTTGCATTGGAGCCGCATAAGTACTGTAAAGTGGCGCATGCTTGCCTGCGTGTAATTTTGACAGATATTGGGCATTTGCGTAAGTAACAGCAAGAAGCAATAAAAAAACACTTTTTATAATCTTATTCAGCATTATTTTTTATTCTCTGGTTAGATGGGGACAGTATGGATTGTGTGAATTAAACTTGGTTTACAGGGCTACCCAGAATAAGGTTTTTCCATCATTTTGCAACAAATATGGTGTAGCTGCCAAAGTTGTTGATGTTCCCTTTGTTACGGTTAAATACATTATCCCTTTTCTGAAATTATCTTTTGTAAAAACGGCTTCGCCAGCGCTGTTTGTTGTCGCAGAAGAAATCATGTTTTTATCCGCCGACCTGTCACTCTCTGAGAGATACAGTTTTACAACAGCTCCAGCTGCCCTATCGTTGTTGTTTGTTCCATTATATACAATAACAGAGAGTTCTGGCGGGGTAATCGAAATGATCTCATTTTCCATTTCGCGTTTACAACTTGAAAAAGTTATTACAAATAGCAATAGAATGCCTATATGATGGTATTTTTTTAAAATTGATTCTAGTTTGTTCATTTTAATATTTTTTAAATGATACTTTATTCTATCCTGTTGAGTTAATGAATTACATCTCTTTTCCTACCCCGCCAAAAGTGTAAACCGATTGGCCGTGCTGTAAAAGTTCATCAGCAGGAATAGGAAAATGGTATGCGGTTCCGGGTAAGAGTTCGCCACGACGGCGTTTATCATAAAAGCCTAAGTTTAACCAAACCAGATCTGATTCTACATATCTTTCATAGTATAACTTGTTTAATAAATCAGGGTCTGAATCTTGTGCAGCCGGTAAATTACCCAAACCAACCCTGGACCTGTTAATAAGATCTGCTGCACCTGCTTCTCCTAATCTTATTTTAGCTTCTGCTAAATAGGTATCATTTTCTACTCTAAGGAAATGATCTACTAAACCTTGATTGGTTTGTACCACATTTTCATATCTTGTATATTTATATTCGCTCAAGATAAACCAACCATAGCCTGGCCTTCCGGTACGACCCTGACCAAACCAATTGTTAATATCTGAATAGGTAAAATACTTGGTAAATCTAGCATCAGGCGAATTGCTTACACCTCCCAATTTCAAAGTGCCTACCGGCCAAGGGAAAACCGCAGCAGGGTCTGATGGAGCCATCATATTAATTACTTTTTGATTTACCCTGATCCAATCCATATTGAATAAAGCAAAACTATTCGAGCCATCATCCCTGCTGATTACCTTTCCCCTCCATCCTTCATCATATCTTACTTTAAAATCAGTTTGAAGACCATTTGAGGCATAGGTTTTAACGCGTTGCCAATTAATTGCGGTAGCCTCTGCAGGTGTACGCGGCGAACAGGCCAGCAGCCTCGCAGCCATGGAATTGGCAAATTGGATCAACTGAGTTTTGGTAAATGTTACCCCTGGCATTACTTCTTCAGGATCGTCAGCATTTATATCCTGTTGTAAAATGGCCACAGCTTTATCTATGCGATCAAGTGAAAAAGTAATGAGCTCTTTATAACCTTTGGTATTGGCCTGATAATCAAAATTTTGTGCTTCACCGCTATCTTCTGTAAATAAATAGGCTTTATCATACAGCAATGCAATGTTTCCATAAAGCATGGCTTGAAGTAAATAAGCATGTGCCTGAATACGCTGTGTGTAATCTTCTTTGTTTACAATAACCCTGAATGATGGGTCTTTTAAAGATTTAAGAACATTGGTTACTACCGGAATTCCTGAATAATAATTATACCAGGCGCCAAAATTGATAATGATAACCGGATCTGGCGTTTGACCATTAAAAAGCACTCCCCTTGGTCTGAACCACATGGTACCAGAACCCCATCCGGGTGTTGCAGCCGTAATTAAATCCGCATTGGCAAACCCAATTGAAGGACTCGCTGCAATACTGGCATTATACCAGGCTCCATACGCATTTTTGATTTGGGCAAAATATTGGTCTTTTAAATCTGATGTTTGAGGCTGGTTTTCGTTTTTCACATCAATATCTTCAAAAACATCTTTACAGGAAGTGTTTATCAGAAAAAAACAAAGCAAAAAACAGTATTTTATGTGGTGTAATTTGATCATGACTTTAATAATTAAAAAGTTAAGAATAGAGAGGCACTAAATGTTTTAAATGTAGGGTAAGCATCGTTAGAGTCGAACTTAAATACGTTGGTATCTACGCCTTCTTTACCCATACCAGATTCCGGATCAAAGCCCGGGTATTTGGTTATTGTAAACAGGTTACGCCCTATAATACTGAATTTTAGATTCTTAACCCCATATTTACTGAATGCTTGTGTATCATATGATAGAGATAGTTCTCTAAGTTTTACAAATGTCGCATCATAAATCAGGTTATCATTATCCCAGCCTAACAAACCGCCCTCCTGGCCGCTATTATCCAGATATTTAAGGGGTTTAACTGCATTCCAGGGCTTATCCGACTGGTCTAAAAATCTGGGCTCGGTTGTATATCTTACAGAGTGATTATAAACCCTGCCGCCATTTTGCCAGGCAATTAAACCATATAGCGTAAATCCTTTGTAGCTAAAGGTGTTAGAGAAATTCATATTAAAGTCTGGTGTAAAATTAGCAGATGGAAGGGCCAGAATATTTCCTTTATCATCTTTAATTTTAACAGCCTTTTCGTTAACGGTGCCAATTTCTGTTCTTCTAACTACATATCCTTCATTGTTTACAGCAAATACATCATCGATATTCATTCCTGCTGGAACCTGGTTTCTAACCTCATCTAAACTTTTGGCAAACCTATCCAGGTAAAGTGTTCCAAATTCTATCCCCTCTTCTATTCTAAATCTTGTTCCATTTAAATAGTAAGGTGTTCCATTTAGCTTGCTTATTTTCTGGCTAACTTTATCGAATGATATTCCTGTATCCCATGTAAATGATCCTTTCTTAATGATATTTCCATTCAGGCTCATTTCGAACGCATGCGATAAGATTTCACCTGCGTTTTCCCATCTGTAAGGTGCTCCTGCAAGTGCGGGAAGTGGCACTTTTAGAATTTGATCTGTATTTCTTGCTCTTGAATAATTTAGTGTAAAATTGAAACGGTTTAAGAACGAAATATCGGTACCTGTTTCAAATTCTTTAGAAAACGAAGGTTTTAAATTCTGGTTTCCTAAGGTATATTGAGCAGAAGTTAAACCATTTTGTAAAGTATAAGTTTCGTATTGTGCCTCAAATGGTGGTCTTAAGCCCGATACCCCATAAGATGCCCTCAGCTTCCATTCCTGGATACCTTTTATCTTAAAATCTTGGGTTAACCTATAGGCGCCTGCAATTCTGTAGAAAATCTGATTGCGTACATTAGGTCCAAACCTGGAAGATGCATCTCTTCTAATCAAAGCGTCTAAAATATACTTGTCTTTATAATCAACCATTAACAATCCTGCAATATTATTCGCGATCGTTTTGGTTGCAAATGAAGATGCGGTTTTGGTTGCCGCTAAATCTACAGTAGTCAGCCCCATTCCTGTAACACCTAAATCTGTACCTCCGGCATTCATGCTGCTATAGTTTTCAGATTCGTACATGTACTGTGCCTTAAAGCGCGTATTAAAATCACCAAACTTTTTAAAGTACGAACCGTCTAACTGAACCGTTTGACTTCGGCCAATGGTACTCGTTCTGGAAATACTTCCTTTATCCGCTGTCAGGTTATAATCTAACCTACCTTTTGGACTTAAAAAGAAACTTTCTCCCCTACTTCGGTCAGTGCCGTAAGAAGCCTCAAAGGACATAAAGTCGAAAGGCCTGTATCTCAGGGCAAAAAAGCTCAATAAACGTTCAGAACGATAATCGTTGATGGAATTAGCAATATTGTATAATGGATTTGCTGCCTGGGCGATTGTATTTACATTAACCTTATAAGGGGTTCCATCTTCATTTAGTTGAAATAAATCCGCATCCGGATCCGTATTTAGCAATTGTCCGAAAGCTCCGCTGGCTCTGTTATCAGATTTAGATTGTGCAAACAGGTTTGATGTGGTAAAATCCAGCTTATCTGAAAATTTATAATCAAGATTCAATTTAACATTGGTTCTACTCAGGCCTTTTACCAGATTTACTACTCCGGTCTCATTGGTCATCTCAACAGAGGAATAAGCAGATAATTTGTTGTCTGTAGAATTTCCTTTGAAGGATAAATAATTCGTAAAATAATTACCCGGATTAAAAAACTGCTTCAAATGGTCATATTTTGTCGGATAACGGTTATCAACAATCTGATCATCGTCACTTATTTTTAGTACTTCCGGCTGACCCGTAACCGGGTTTGTTTGTACAATCCTATTGGTTGCATTGGATTGTTCAGGTATAAAACCCATAAAATTCTGCCCATATTCAGACCTGACATTAATTTCTGTTTTGCCAGATTGAATAGAGTTACCACGCTTGGAAATGATACTGATTACGCCATTTGCGGCACGGGAACCATAAAGAGAAGATGCGGCTGCTCCTTTTAGTACTTCTATGGATTGAATATCCTGCGCGTTAATGTCGGCCAGACCACCTGTTGTTAAAACACCATCAACAATAACCAAAGGATTAGAAGAACCAAATATGGTTTTTACACCGCGCAACTGTATATCGCTTTCAGAACCTGGGGCCCCACTGGTTTTGGTTATTTTAACGCCTGCAACTTTACCCTGTAGAGCAGATGCAGGATCTCCTCCCGGTACTTTTTGCAGCGCTTCGGCATTAACTTTATCTACAGAAAAACCCAGTTTTGTTTTTGAAGTTCCTGTAGCAACTCCTGTTACAATTACATCGCCCAATGTTTGAGCATCCGGCTTAAGTACAATGGTAAGTGTAGCTTGTTCACCAATGGTTTTTTCGGTAGTTAAATACCCCACATACGACACTACCAATACATCAGTTGATTTGAACTCCCCGGTCAGGGTAAATCTGCCGTTAGCATCCGTTGATGTTCCGGTATTTGTTCCTTTAATTTTTACAACGGCACCTAATAACTGAGTGTTGTCGACACCATCGACTACAAGCCCGGATATCTTTCTTTGCTGACCATAAACTGTTATCGAAGTAAGCACGACTAAGAGAATAGAAGCAATTGTGATTAAAATGTTTTTATTCATTATTATTTGGTTTAGTTAATCAAATATATATCTAAAAAGAGCGGTTTTAATCGTGTAAAAGGCTTCTAAATGAAGATAACGTTTCCGGTAACGTTTGCAGGAACAATTAAAACACTTTGCAAAACTTAAGTTCAGGATACTTGTTTAAGTATGTAGCGGATTAACCAGCAAAATTGTTTAAAATTGATGGGTAGCTTATCTAAATTTGGATAGCTAAAATTGCCCGTCCGGATGTTGGTATTTGGTATTATGCAAAAATTGATACAAATTGCCTTCCTGCAGAAAGGATAAAAACCATTAATTGACAAAAAATGCTAAATAAACAGGTTACTTTAAAAGATCTGGCCAGAAAACTGAGGCTTTCGGTATCTACCGTATCCCGTGCCTTAAGGAATGTACAGGATATCAATCCCGAAACAAAGAAACAAGTGCTGGCATTAGCAGAAGAATTAAATTATGAGCCAAATTTTATTGCCAAAAGCCTGGTTAATAAAAAAACAAAGGTAATTGGGGTAGTTTTGCCCGTAATTGCTTCCAGTTATTTTGCCAGTGCGATAGGTGGAATGATGGAAGTTGCCGACTCATTAGGCTATCACATCATGTTTTCTCAATCAGATGAAACCATTGAAAAAGAAGAAGCTTGTATTAAGAGATTAATTTCCATCAGGGTCGACGGCATTTTAATTTCTGTTTCAAAAGATACCATTAACCCCGATCTTTTTCTAAAAGTTCAGCAAAAAGGAATTCCTATTGTTTTTTTTGATAGAGCATTGGATAGTGTATCGGCTACCAAAGTTACTGTTAACCAACATCAGGGTGCCTATCTGGCAGTAGAGCATTTAATTAAAAAAGGGTATAAGAAAATAGCTCATTTAGCTGGTCCCTCCCGCCTTTCTATAGCAACAGAAAGGTTAAATGGTTATTTGGACGCACTAAAAGATAATAATATCCCTATAAACCCACATTATATTGTGCATTGTGAAGATTTTGAACATGATGCGCTGGAGAAAGTACAATTACTCTTTGGGCTTGAAAATAAACCTGACGCTATTTTTGCAGTGAATGATTCTTCTGCCATTATTAGCATTCAATACCTCCAAAGTCTGGGTTATCACATTCCTGATGATGTTGCGGTAGTTGGCTATAACAACGACCCTATAAGTACAATTGTAAACCCTGCTTTAACCACTATTATGCAACCGAGTTATGAGGTTGGAAAAGTTGCGACCCAACTGCTAATAGATGAGATAGAAAATGAAGAGAAGCCTTTTGCAGAACAGGTATTAAATAGTGAATTGATTATCCGGATGTCTTCTTAGTAATACAAGACTCTGATTTAATTAACCGACACCCTGCTTAATTAACCTGGCTACAAACATCGTATCGGCGTTATTTTCGTAACCTTTTATCAATTCCATATTTTCAAGCATTAAAGGTAAAGTATCCAGCATATACTGAACCACTTCCTCATTTTCTGCCGCAAAAGCTGAACAGGTAATGTAAATTAAAGGCTTACCAGGCTTTAAATACTTGACTACATTTTCTGCCATTGCTTTTTGAATAGCAGCAAACTGGTTAATTTTTCTTTCTTCAAAAAAACTCAGCATTTCAGGTGTGCGTCCCCAGGTTCCGGAACCTGTACAGGGCGCATCCAGTATAATTCCATCAAACTGGTAATGATGTAAAACCTGCTCATTGTTCTGCAAAAGATCCAATTCCTTTTTATGGTATTTTTTGATTCCAGCCAACCTGAACCGTTCATCAAGATTATTTAACACACTTTCCCTTAAATCGGTAACCAGTAAATCGATAACCGGTTCCAAGCTATAAAGCAATAAGGTTTTCCCTCCTGATGCAGCACAACAGTCCCACCATTTATCCCATTTATTGGGTTTAAAATAAGTACCTGTATGCTGTGAAGACAAATCCTGAACCTGGTAGGTTCCTTCCTTTAAAATCGTTTCAAGCTTGGTTCCATTGGGTAAAGCTAAAGCTGTATCCATAATTTGCTTTACATTTAGCCCCTCAGTCTTTAATTTAGACAAAATGGATGAAGCATCTTCTGCGGCTATTCTGATAAATAAATCAGGCTGCTTAAAATAGGCGGAATAAAATGTGGTTTTAGTAAGATTCCTGGATAAATGATCTTTGAAAGGGAAAACTTGTTCCAGATCAAAATCAGGATATTTCTCTGAAATCAGCTTTAATTTTTCTTCTGTAGGTAACGTTATTTTTTCCTTTAAATCTGCAAGGTTCTTCTCCACAATAAGGCTCAAAGTATCGTGACAAAGAAAATCTGCAATACTTAGTCTTTCTTCATTGCTCAAAGCAAGCAAAGCCTTTCCTAACCTGAAAAAACTATAAATATGTCGGGAGGCCCATCGCCTGTCTGATGAACCCATCTGTTTATGCTGCTTAAAATACATAGGTAAAAACCGATGCAAAGGCAAACTTCCATCATAATTCTGCAAAATTTGCTCAAATGCCTTTAGCTGATGTTCTACTCTCATATCTAAACCCTGAAGGCCCTATTATTTTATGGTATAATCACTCTACAATATTCAGAGAGAAGTTTCTGTACTGCAATAACATCAGGCTTGTGTTAATATAACCCAGTTTTTCATCATGAATAAATGAAAAAGTATTATGCAAACCTTTATACTTTTCCCTGGTTAGAAAATCAATATACTTTTCGCCATGGGTTGTTAATAATTTACCAAAATAATAGCCAATATCAAATCCCTTGAAAGCATATTCCCCAGGCTCAAAACCATAACTGGAACGATACTTTTTAATAAAAGTAATGATTTCCGGGCTTTTGTAATCTATTTTATATGATGAACTGATTATGGTATTAAGCCCTTGCAGTTTATCTGTCGCATAATTTTGTTTAACCCAGTTTGGGTGACCGAATAGACTAATGGAATAACCTCCTTTTGGAAGGTTTTTTAACTTATAAAGCTTCTCAATAGTCGGTACAACAAAACTTCTATCTGATGAAGTTACCACAACCGCATATTGCTTTCCTTTAATCATTTTGGTTTCCAAAGCATATACCGATGCGTACTCCTGAACAATAAATTTACCATTGCCCTGGTTCTGAAAGTAATTTCTGATCGGAGCTGCAAATTGTTCATCTTCCGATTTTTTAGGGTTAATCAGCACCACGATTGTATTTTGCGGATTGTAAGTCCTGGCAATATATGAGGCTATTTTTTCTGCATGCAAATCGATATTATTTACAATTGAAATTAAATTGGGATTATTAAAATCTGAAGGGCGGGATGCGGCAAGCGGTGAGACTATTGCTACTTTATTTTCCTTTGAATAGTTAGAAATATACCTGATTCCATCGGGAAAAACAGGTCCTACTATTAAATTGCTCTGTTTAAAACCATCATTTTTATACAGGGATGCAATATGTTCATTATCATCTTCTGTATCAAAAACATGTAATTTAAAATTTAAACCGGAAGCTGCGGCAGAATCTAAGCCCAATTTAAAGCCCTGATAAAAATCGATAGGCATAGCATATTTTTCAATCTCTGCTTTACTGGCGGTTTTCAGGTTCAGGTGTTCTAATTTAAAAGGTACCAGCAAGGAAACACTGGCCTGGGAAAATTTTTTAACAGACCTTTTTTCGGTTGCAACAGGTTTTTTCTTTTCGATTGGCTTGGTGGTACCTGTTTTTACTGTACTAATCTTTGGCGAACAAGCCGACATAAGTATAGCAACCCATAAAAAAAAACAATATTTACTTTTAAAACTCATACCAATTATTTAATAAAATATGCCGGCAAGAATTTCAACCACCAGCATAATTTTAATTTTATATAGACTGAAGACTCCGAACTCCAAACTAAAGATTATTCCCATTCAATAGTAGCAGGCGGCTTAGAACTGATATCGTAAACAACCCGGTTAATACCCTTAACTTTATTGATAATCTCATTGGAAATCTTCGCCAAAACTTCGTAAGGTAAGTGACACCAATCCGCTGTCATTCCATCTACTGATTCCACAGCACGAAGACATATCGCATTTTCATAGGTACGCTCATCCCCCATTACGCCTACAGACTGAACCGGAAGAAATATTGCTCCTGCCTGCCATACTTTATCGTATAATCCGGCTTCTTTCAAATTATTGATGTAAATGGCATCGGCTTCCTGTAAGATGGCTACTTTCTCAGGAGTAACTTCACCCAGAATTCTAATGGCTAAACCTGGTCCTGGAAAAGGGTGACGGCCAACAATGAAATGCTCCAATCCTAGTGATTTACCAACTCTTCTTACTTCATCTTTAAATAAAGTATTCAACGGTTCCACTACCTGCAGTTTCATAAAATCAGGAAGTCCGCCAACATTGTGATGTGATTTAATGGTTGCTGAAGGTCCGTTAACGGAAACCGACTCTATTACATCAGGATAGATGGTACCTTGAGCAAGCCATTTTACATCTTTTACCTGGTGCGCTTCATCATCAAAAACCTCTATAAATACACGACCAATGGCTTTGCGTTTCAGTTCAGGATCGGTAACACCCGCCAACTGACTCAGAAAACGCTCCTTTGCATCTACTCCCTTAATGTTTAAACCAAGATGTTTATATTGCTCCAGTACCGCTTCATATTCATCTTTACGCAGCAAACCATTGTCTACAAAAATACAATGAAGGTTCTTGCCAATTGCTTTGTGCAACAGGATAGCCGCAACACTCGAATCTACACCACCAGAAAGGGCCAGAACCACCTTATCATCTCCAAGTTTTTCTTGTAAGGCAGCAATAGTTGTATCTACAAATGCTTCAGAAGTCCATTCCTGTTCACAGCCACAGATGTCTACCAGAAAATTTTCCAGCAGAATTTTCCCATCGATGCTATGGGTAACCTCCGGGTGAAACTGAATGGCATAAGTATCAGAATCTTTAATGTGATAGGCTGCAATTTTTACATTATCAGTACTTGCAATCAATTCGAAATGATCAGGAATTTTGGTAATGGTATCCCCATGACTCATCCAAACCTGAGATTCGATATTTATACCTTTAAATAGTTTATTTTTATGATCAACAAAGCTCAGATTAGCCCGGCCATATTCTCTTGTAGAAGATGGTTGAACATCGCCACCTGAATGTTGTGCAATATATTGCGCACCATAACAAACCGCTAATAACGGATATTTTAGATGAAATTTAGCTAAATCAATTTGAGGCGCATCATCCTGACGAACAGAGTATGGACTACCTGAAAAGATAACACCTTTTACATTGTCAGTAATTTCAGGAATATTATTAAAGGGGTAAATTTCACAGTAAACATTCAGTTCGCGAACCCTGCGGGCTATGAGTTGTGTATATTGCGAACCAAAATCGATGATAATGATTTTTTCTAGCATGGGCAAAGATAGGATTTTAAGCTGAAAGGTAAAAGCCGAAAGCTTAAAAGAAAAAGCATTATTAAAATGAGCTTTTATGACTCTATTAACCTCACCTCTACCCCAAATTTTCTTAAAAAATCTACGCCCTCATCGCTTGGCAAACCTTTATACGCTGCATAAGATTTTGAGTAATAAACCAATTTAATTCCTGATGATAAAATTAACCGGGCGCATGCAATACATGGGGATAACGTTGTGTATAAGGTACACCCCTCTATTTTAGAACCATTTTTTGATGCATAAAGAATGGCATTTTCTTCGGCATGCAAAGCTAAAGAGCAACTTCCTTTGCTATCTCTTGCACAGCCATGTTCTGGCCATTCCTCATCACAATTGTGCGTTCCTGCCGGCGGGCCGTTATAACCGATTGAAATAATACGGGTATCTTTTGTTAGAACTGCGCCAACCTGTGCGCGTACACAATGTGAACGGGCAGCCAAATCGGTTGCCAGATTCATGAATATGGTATCGAAACTGGGTTTATCTGTCATTATAAAATTAAAAAAGCCACAGAAAAATTAATTTCCATGGCTGCAAAATTACTGTATTAAAAATTAATGTCCACCAGAAATCTTCTTATCAAAGTCAATCCCCTGGCTTCTTAAAATGCCACTTACTTTCCAGGCATAAAATGCTAAATAGGCAAAACAAATAACGCCTACAATATAACTGTATTGTATCCCTGTAAATTCAGAAATATAACCCTGTACCCAGCTTACAATACCACCACCCATAATCATCATAATTAAGAAACTACTACCTTGACTTGTGTGTTTGCCTAAACCACTTACCGCCAGGGTAAATATACATGGCCAAAGTGTACTACAGAATAAACCAACACTGGTTAATGCGTATACACTTACCATACCTGTTGTTAGCATACCTATTAAAGTAGCCAAAATCCCAAACCCTGAAAATATTAATAGCATCCTGGCAGGATTACCCTTACTTGCCATATCGGCAATAATTAATATTAAAATAATTAAAGCATATATGTAAAAAGGAGCAAGATCGTGCTTTGCTATCGCGTTTACAGCTAAGAAAACTCCGAAAGCCAAATAAGGCGCAATAAATCTTAATATTTTTTGAGTACTCACATTATCTGTAAATGCCTCAACAGCACCTGTCCAACGACCTATCATTAAACTCGCCCAATACAATGAAATATAGGGTGCAATATCTTTAATTTCAAAACCTAAATTCTTTTCCATGTAAGCGGGCAAATTACTTGCGGTAGACACCTCAACTCCTACATAAACGAAAATAGCAATCATTCCCAATACCAGTTGAGGGTATTTTAAGGCAGAACCTTTTTCCCCTGAATCTTTAGATTCGGCCTCAACCAATGGAGGTCGATCAGGTAATGGAGAGAATTTTAAAAATATAGCAACTAAGATAAAGGCTACTCCTAAAATCAAATATGGAATTTTAACACTTTCAATACTCACCTCACTACTTGCATTTGCTGCAGAGCCAAAAATGGCAAAACTTACAATCAATGGACCAATAGTAGTTCCAAAGTTATTAATACCGCCTGCCAGTGTTAAACGTTGTGAGCCTGTTTTAATTGGCCCTAAAGCAATGGCCAAAGGATTGGCTACTGTTTGCTGAAGGGAGAATCCTAAGGCTACAATAAATAAACCTGACAACATGAGCGCAAAGGATCCTGTATTGGCGGCTGGATAAAATAACAATGTACCCACAGCAGATATCGCTAAACCGAGAGCTAAACCGTTTTTATAACCGATCCGGTTAATGATATCTTGCTTCATTAGGGCAGAAATGGCATTATAAATTAACGCACCTACAGTATAAGCAATATAAAATGCTAATGATACCCACTGACTTTGACTTTGAGTTAAATCAAAAGCTTTTTTAAATACCGGAATGAGTATATCATTACTGGCGGCTACAAAGCCCCAAAAAAAGAATACGGTAACTAAGGGAATAAATTGCCCCCATTTGGTTTGCGATTGTTCTGAATTCATTTTTAAATTTAGTTTTAGTGGGGCTAAACATAAATAAAAAAAAATTAAAAAGCAGTAAATTCATGCAACCTATGCAACAAAAATAAATACAGTGTGTTTAGGTATAAAATTGCATATTCGCATATTAATAAACAATACAATGCATGTTTGAAGCCATATTATTAGGGATAGGAGCAGGGATTATTTCGTCGTTTTTAACAGGTCCGGTATTTTTTGCAATGATAAAAACCAGTATAGAAAAAGGTTTTAAAGCTGGTTTTTCTTTAGCTGTTGGTGTAATTGTTAGTGATGTAATTTTAATTGGACTGGTGCTTTTTGGCAGTCAGTTTTTTGAATATAAGGCAGAATTCGATAAATATGTCGGACTGGTTGGAGGCATTTTTCTACTCGCTGTTGGCATATATTATTTGTTTTCCAAAATTTCAATCCACTATCAAAACAACACCTTTCAAAAAGTAAGTAAGCGAGGCTATTTGTTAAAGGGCTTTTTAATGTGCATCCTCACCCCTTCTACCCTTATGTTTTGGATTATTGTGAGTGGCATCATTTCGGTTAAACTCAATAATATGCTTAACGAAAAATTGGTTTGCTTTTTTATCGCCATGGCAACACAGCTTAGTATTGATGGTGCCAAAAGTTATTATTCCAGCAAACTACGCTATAAAATAAAGGAAGATACATTAAAGAGGCTTAATAAGATTGCTGGCGTTGTGATCATCATTTTTGCTTTCTGGCTCGTCATTAAAACTTATTTGAAATTCTATGCTTAACTGCAGCAAACTTCTTTACAACTCTTAACATTTCCTCAACAAAAGCATACAACTACAGTCAATTTTTCACCCTATAAGGTGTTCAATAAGACAATATTGCAAGTGCAAAGGGATTAAACCGCAAAGGGCACAAAGTTTTTCACAGAGAAGCACAAAGCTTTGAACCATATAAAAAACCGTAAGATAACATAAGTATTTGAGCTTAAATGAAACTTATATGTCTTAGGTGGTTAAAAAACAATAAACCGCCACACAAAGGGCACAAAGATTTTTTAATCCTTTAATTTGGTGTTCTTAGTGCCTTTGCAATTAAAATCCTTTAATAATATTGGAAATAAAAACAAAGCCCCTCAAATTTTAAAAATGAGGGGCTCGTAATATCAAAGTCCCCTTTAGGGGATTTAGGGCTTAATAAGCTCTCTGATTATTTCCTTCTTTCCAGTTTACAAAAGCTTTATTTACCACCTTGTTACCGCCCGGAGTAGGGTAATTTCCAGAAAAATACCAATCGCCTTTGTTTTTAGGACAAGCGCTGTGCAGGTTTTCTAAACTTTGATAGATTACTTCAACCTCTGCCACTGTACCTTTTGGAGTAATAATCTCAGCGATTTTTGCTGAAATTTCTTCCGGGGTAAAAGGTTTATAGATTTCTTTAACATGGTTAACAATTTCTTCTTTCGGAAGCAAAAGTGAGGCTATACATTTCTGATAAACATCTTCAATTACCTGCCACATTCCACGCTCGGTAAGCAATTGAATGGCTGCATCGAAAGCTACAAATTGTCCCATTCTGCTCATATCTATACCATAACAATCCGGGTAACGAATTTGAGGGGCTGAGGAAACTATAATAATTTTTTTAGGGTGTAAACGATCAACAATCTTAATGATACTTTGCTTTAAGGTGGTTCCACGAACAATCGAATCATCTAAAGCTACTAAAGTATCCTGGTGGTTATTAATGATACCATAGGTGGTGTCGTAAACATGGGCAACCATGTCGCTGCGATCTGCATCCTGGGTAATAAAAGTTCTTAATTTTACATCCTTTACGGCGAGTTTTTCTACTCTTGGTGCCATCGATAGCAATTCATCAAGCTCAGTATCACTTAATTGCTCTTTTTTGGTCAGTAAAGTATCTTTTTGATGATTCCTGATATATTGGTTTACGCCATCCACCATACCAAAGAAAGCTACTTCTGCCGTGTTAGGGATAAAGGAAAAAACGGTATTTTTTAAATCGTATTTAACGGATTTTAAGATTTGATCGGTTAATAAACGGCCGAGTTGCTTACGTTCACGGTAAATTTCTACATCGCTGCCTTTTGAAAAATAGATGCGTTCGAATGAACAGGATAATCTTTCGGTAGGCTCACGAAACTGTTCCATACTTACCTCACCATTTTTCTTGATGATTAAAGCGTGGCCAGGATCAATCTCTTTTATATCTTTAAACTGGATGTTGAATGCGGTCTGTAAAGCAGGTCTTTCTGAGGCCGCAATCACAATTTCATCATCATAATAATAATATGCCGGACGAATGCCAGCCGGGTCACGCATAATGAATGAATCACCATTACCAACCATACCACAGATGGAATAACCCCCATCCCAGGTTTTGGCTGAGCGACGAAGAATATTTGCAATATTTAAGTTATCAGAGATTTTGTGGGTGATTGCCACGTTATCATGACCTTCTTTTTTATACTCGTCGAAAAGCTCCTGATTTTCATCATCCAAAAAGTGACCGATTTTTTCAAGAACTGTAACCGTATCTGCTTTTTCTTTTGGATGCTGACCCAATTCATATAACTGCTCCAGCAATTCATCAACATTAGTCATATTGAAATTACCAGCAATCACGAGGTTACGTGTCATCCAATTGTTTTGCCTTAAAAAGGGATGACAGTTTTCGATACTATTTTTGCCGTGTGTACCATAACGCAAATGGCCCATTAACACTTCGCCGATAAAGCTTACGTTGTTTTTGAGCCATTCTGTATCCTGCATCAATTCAGGTGTATTTTCTTGTATATCTACAAACTTGTTCTGTACATATTCAAATATATCAGCAACTGCATTCGAAGCCATGCTTCGGTATCGGCTAATATACCTGCTGCCAGGTTTCATATCCAGTTTAATGGTTGCAATACCCGCACCATCCTGGCCCCGGTTATGCTGTTTCTCCATTAAAAGATATAATTTATTAAGGCCGTAAAGTGCTGTACCGTACTTTTGCTGGTAATAAGAAAGTGGTTTTAACAGGCGAATAAAAGCGATTCCGCATTCGTGTTTTATCTGATCACTCATTGTGTGTATTTGAAGGCGCAAAGTTATCCTTTTAAACGATTACAACCTAAATAAAAGTATAATCTTTTAATAATGATGAGGTTGATCTGACACATACAATTAAACCACTGACCAACAGAAATTTATACAAGATATGAATCTAGATTATTGTTTTCAATTGTAGAATAGCTTCTCCAAGATCAGCGCCTAATTTTAGGGAGATGCTAAAATAAAGTTTTGCATGACCTGTATTTTTTAAACCAGGAATTTAAACAGGTTCTTAATCCATTTTAGAAGATTTCAATTCCTGTCCAAAAAAGATGGAGGCATGTTCATCAAAAGCCAATGGATCGCCACTGGTGAAAAATGATTTTTTACTTTGTTTACCCAATTTCTGCTCCATTTCCGGATGTCTTCCTAAATAATCGGCCAGACTATTTGCCACGATTTCGCCTTGGGTTAAGATATTTATGTAATCTGGAAATACAGCTTTAAGTTTAGGTAACAGTAAAGGATAATGTGTACAGGCCAGTAATACACAATCAATATCGTTTGATTGATCTAAAAGTGCGTTACAGTATTCATTCACAAAAAAATCCGCGCCGGATTGCAAATATTCGTTATTCTCAATTAAGGGCACCCACATCGGGCAACTTTGCTGATGCACTTTTATATCCGGAAAAAACTTATTGATTTCCAAAAGGTAAGATTGTGAATTTACTGTACCCCTTGTTCCCATCACCCCTACTTCTTTGCTTTTGGTATAATCACCAATCACTTCGGCTGTTGGCCTAATTACTCCAAGCACCCTCCGATCAGGATACTTAGAGGGCAAATCTTTTTGCTGGATGGTTCTCAGCGCTTTTGCCGAAGCTGTATTACAAGCTAGTATCACCAAATGACAGCCCTTATCAAAAAGCCACTCAACACATTCTAAGGTATATTTATAAATGGTATCAAAAGAATGATCACCATAAGGAGAACGAGCATTATCGCCAAGATAGATGTAGTTATAATCTGGTAATTTATCGGCTATAGACCGAAAAACGGTTAAACCTCCATATCCTGAATCAAAAATACCTATTGGTGAAGAGTTTTGCATGTTAAGTAGGTTGAAATGTTGTGAAGTTGGAATGTTGTAAAATTGAACTCCTACGCCTCAAAACCTTTCAACATTAAAACTTTACAGCCTTACAATTTATAGAAAGCCAAGATAAATCTTTAAAACAAAAAAAACGGAATCAAGACGAACTTAATTCCGCAATAAATATTAAAAGATTAATTTCTAAAGGAGATTGCTTCGTTCCTCGCAATGACGATGATACAAAAAAGCTTTCCGCTTTAGTCTTTTAGCTTAATTATTTCTTTGGTGCTGGTTTAGTAGCTGTAGCAGTAATACCTAATTTAGATTTAACTGCGGCGGTAATGTCATCTCCACCTTCCCAGAAAACCAGATTGTTTCCACCTTGTCCGTTCGCGATATCAAAAACGTAAGCCAAACCTTTTTCTTTCGCTACTGAAGAAATTGCAGTGGCCACTTTAGCCTGGATGGGTTGAAATAACTCACCTTGTTTAGTACCAATATCTTGTGAAGCTTTAGTACGTGCATCAGTAATGCGTTTTTCTAATTCTTGTAATTCCTGACCTGCGGCTTGCAATTCTTTACCAATAGATTCTTTGTTCGCTTCGCTTAAGGTTTTTTCTTTAGCTTGTGCTGCTGACAATTTAGTTTGATATTCTTTGATCATCCCGTCAATATCGGCTTGCTTTTGTTTACCTAAAGTTTCCAAAGTAGTCTGAGCTGTTTTAGCTTCAGGTAAATTTGCAAATACCTCTTCAGAATTAATATGACCTAATTTTTGTTGTGCACTTGCCATATTCGCTGTAAACAATAAACCTGCTGCTACAAAGAATACGTTAATTAACTTTCTCATTTTTCTATTTTACTTTATTTTCTAATTGTTTTTCTAAATTCAAGGGGCGAATATAATTAATTAATTCGCAGTTCCTGGTTTGTAACCTAATTTTACGATTACATCATTACTCACATCATAATTACTACTTGCATAAATCATCATTGTAGCTTCGCTGCTTTTATCAAAAATGAAATCCAGGTATTTTGCCTTTGCGATTTGCTTAACCACATCAGCAACTTTATCCTGTATAGGCTTTATAAGCCTGTTTCTGCTTTGAAAAAGTTCGCCATCCGGACCAAATTTCTGACGTTGAAATTCTTTAGCCTGTTTTTCCTTTTCGATAATTTCATTTTCACGGCGTTTGCGCATATCATCCGTTAACAAAACCTGATCTGCCTGGTAAGCTTTGTACATTCTGTCGATCTCAGAAAAGTTTTGGTCAACCTGTTGTTGCCATTGTTTGGATGCACCTTCCAACTGACTTAATGCTGATTTATATTCTGGCATGTGTTTCAAAATATACTCCGTGTCTACATAAGCAAATTTTTGGGCGAAGGCGCCAAAAGTCGTACAAAGTAAGAATGCGATAAAAAGATATTTTTTCATTAGTGTTTATTATTTTAAAGGTATTCGAGTTTGCATAAACTAAGCTAATCTTCTTTTTTTAATTGTTAGTTTATACAGGGTTTCATTTTTTTTGTGTGTATTTTATAATTTATTAATAACCTAAGCATCTATAAACTCAACTCATTCTGTTTTATTGCATAATTAGTTATTTTTTTACTCTTTATCAATTAAAATCCACCTAATTGCTGCGCAATACTGAAATGGAACTGGCCTTTGTTTGCATCAGGCAAGCCTGGAATTTTATCAAAACCATAACCATAATCAATACCCAGCAAACCAAATATTGGTAAAAAGATTCTGGCACCTACACCAACTGACCTTCTAATATTAAACGGATTAAAATCATTAAACTTATTCCAGGTATTACCACCTTCTGCAAATGCCAACACGAAAGCGGTTGCCTGCTGGCTTGCAATTACCGGGTAACGTGCCTCTAAAACATATTTGGTATAAATCGGGCTACCGGATTGTTGTGCAATAGTTGGATTAGATCCTACCGGGATAACTGTATTGTTTGCATAACCACGCATGGCGATCAATTCAGATCCCTGAAGGAAATCGAAACCTTGCATACCATCACCACCCAATTTAAAACGCTCGAATGCGGATTGACCAACTGCACTATTATATTGACCCAAGAAACCAAACTGTGCCTGTGCTTTGATGACCAAATTACCTGCTACCCGTTGATACCATTGAGAATCGAATTTCCATTTATGATACTCGGTGAATTTATATTTTGTTTTATCTGATGCTGTAGCATAGTTCACATTGTTAAACAATGAATATGGTGGAGTGGCCTGTACCGTAAAACGGATAAATGAACCCGATTTAGGGAAGATAGGCGAATCCCTCGAATCGCGGCTAATCTCCTGAGACAAATTTAAATTATAAGAGGTACCGGTACTAAATAAATAACCTGAGTAATTATTTAAGATATACTGTTGTAAGTTAACCGCATGGCTTAACTGGAAATAGTTATCCGGCCAATTTAATCTTCTACCCAAACTTACGGTTACACCATTTAAACGGATTTTTTGATAAGAGGCATCTGATGAACGTAAACCATTAGATTGTAATGAAGTAAATGCGCTTATCCCAAAGCTAACAGGTTTTTCACCACCAAACCAAGGCTGAGAGAATGAGAAACTGTAGGATTGATAATATTTACCATTTGTTTGTCCACGTATACTTAATTTCTGTCCATCTCCTTTAGGCAAAGGCTTATAAGCTTTCAGGTTAAATAAGTTACGCAATGAGAAGTTGTTAAAAGTCAGTCCCAACGTACCGATAATACGACCACCACCAAAACCGCCTGATAGCTCAATCTGATCTGAAGGTTTTTCTTCTACTTTATATTCAATATCTACCGTTCCATCTGCCGGATTAGGGCGAGGGGTCGGAACTGTTTTCGCTTCGTCAAAGTTACCCAACTGACCAATCTCGCGAATGGTACGAATTAAATCGCTCTTATTAAATTTCTGACCTGGTTTGGTCCGGATTTCCCGGGTAACCACCTTATCATTGGTAATGGTATTTCCAACTACGGTAATGCGGTTGTTGGTATATTGGGGACCTTCATACATACGCATTTCAACATCAACCGTATCGCCATAAATTTTAGTTTGTACAGGATCGATATTGAAAGTTAAATATCCGTTATCGGTATACATGCTGTTGACGTCTCCACCATTTTCGCCGCCACCATTAAGTTTTTTGCTTAATTTTTCCTCACTGAAGATATCGCCTTTCTCAATGGTTAATACCTTATTTAAGATGCTATCCGGATAAATGGCATTACCTGCCCAGGTAATATTACCAAAATAGTATTTTTTACCTTCGTAAAGGTCCATTTTAATATTAACTTTTTTCCGGTTGTACTGATAAATGCTGTCTTTTAAAAGCTCTGCATCACGATAACCCTTTTCATGAAGTTTAGCGATCATTTTCACTTTATTCTCTTCATATTTTTCTTTACTGAATTTACCGGAACCCCAGAAACGCCACCATGCAAACTGTTTAGGATTTTTAAGGTATTTTCTCAGCTTTGCTGATTTGAAATCTTTATTGCCTGTAAAATCTATATGCTGAACCTTAACACGATGTCCCTTATCAATATGGGCTTCTAAAACAACACTGTTTTCTGCATTCGGATCTTTACGGGTTTTGTAGTCAATTTTGGTGAAAAAGAAACCTTTATCCAAAAGATATTTTTTTACAGTAGCAGATGTAGTATTGTATAAGTTATCGTTTACGATTTTACCAGTCTTATCATTTAATTTTTCTTCTATGGCTGTTTTTTCTGATTTGCGAACTCCCTTTAAATCAATAGAGCTTAATCTTGGGCGTTCTACAACTTCTATTTCAAAATAAACGGTATCCTGAACAAACTTCTCAATGTTTAATTTAATATCATCAAATAAACCTTGCCCCCAAAGTGTTTTAATCGCATCAGCAGTAGCCTCTCCCGGAAGCACAACTTTATCGCCTTTAGTTAATTTTGATAAGGTAACCAGTACATCTTTATCTAAATATTGAGTTCCGGTAACCGTTGTACCCCCTATAATAAATTCTTTAGGACTAAAATAATCGAGATCTAAGCCACCAACTTTTAAAGAAGGCGTTGCCGCCGGTGCCTGACCTTGTGGACGTATTTGAGCAAAGGCCGGAGCGGCTAAAACTATTAGGATTAAAACTTGAAATATTCTTTTCATTAAAATTATTTGTTCAGTAATGGCCACGAAGGTAACAATGTTTCATAAAGCAAAATTTTCTTTATTTAGTTTCCCTAAGAGTGGTTTCATTTATCGTATAAAAGTGGCGCTAAGTTAGTTTAAACGCTTGTTAAAAAGTGTTAAAAGAAAAATTAGTTTAATTGTTCGCTAATTTTACCAAACCTCCGTTCGCGTTTTTGATAGTCTACAATGGCCTCGAAAAGATTTTCACGTCTGAAATCCGGCCATAAAATATCAGTAAAATAAAACTCCGTGTAAGCCATTTGCCAAAGCAAATAATTACTTATACGATGCTCCCCACTGGTACGGATCATTAATTCAGGATCAGGAATATTTACCGTTGTTAATTCTGACGAAAAAAGTTTCTCATCAATATCATCCAACGTAATGGTATTATCCTTTACTGACAATGCAATTTTCTTTACTGCTTGCACAATTTCCCATTTAGCGCTATAACTTAAAGCAAGGGTTAAGGTACATTTCTGATTGTGGGCAGTTTTAGCCATTGCTTCCTTCAAATCATCAATGCATTGTTGTGGTAAAGATGCAATATCGCCAATAGCATTAAGCTTAATATTGTTACGGTTAAGGGTTTCGGTCTCCCTGTTTATCGTAGATATGAGTATTTGCATCAGGGCATCTACTTCTTCTTTTGGCCTGTTCCAGTTTTCGGTAGAAAAAGCATAAAGTGTTAAATATTCAATACCAACTTCTACACAGCCTTCAACAATATCTTTTACCGAAAGTACACCTTGTTCATGGCCAAAAACCCGCATTTTACCCTGGCCCTTTGCCCATCTTCCGTTACCATCCATGATAACGGCAATGTGCTTAGGCAGGCGGCTATAGTCTATTTGTTCTTTAAATCCCATTAATTATATCAAAATCAGCTTAAAAGGAATAGCATTTTGAGGATACAAAGGTAAAAGATATGCCAACACTAACAAATAGATAAGTATCCCTTTTTCTAAAATCGCCACGTTGTGTACCTGGTATACCTATTTTGCTCACAGATGGGTCAGATAAATTGAATGATGGTGAATCGCCTACAAAAACCTGTTCATCAGGATAAACCCGACTCACATCATCTATATAATCTGTTAATGGTGTCCTGTAGCCTATTTCTGAGAAGATGCTCCAGCTGTCTTTATAATTGTACCGCAAACCTGCACCATAAGGAATCGTTAATACAATATTTTTGTAACCATTTTCCAGCCCCTCTGTAGAAGGTAAAAATTTACTCAATTGATATTTTGTATCCCCATAGGTAGCGGTCGGACTAAAAACAACAATTCCAGCTCCGGTAAACAAATAAGGTGTAAATCGTTTGGTGCCACCGGCAAGCCTGAGATCAAAAAAGTTGAAATCAATTAAAGCACTTAATTCGTTTAGTGATGTTTTGAAATTTAAATTACGTGCTCTAAGCTGGGCGTTACCTGATTCGGCATCGTTAGCCTGAATTTGTCCATAGCTGTAATTTAAGCGGGCCCCCAAATGTTGATTAAAATTGCGTTTAACATAAGCCCCTGCAGAAAATCCACTAATTTTTAATGGGTTTTCGGGATTGAGTTCTCCTATATAACCGGCTCCTCCAGCCATAAGGCCAAGTTCCCAGGTACCTACCTGTGCCTTAACAAGTTGATTACAGAAAAGAAAAACAATAAGGGTTAAAATGGGTTTATTCAGCACCATGTTAGTAGTTACGGGTATCTATGCCCCATAGTAATTTATTCCTTAACGTGTCTAAGTACGTTTCATTGTTAAGGCGAATAAGATTTATACAAAAATCGGCTTTTTTTATAGTGATTTTTACAGATCGTTCTACTGTTACTGTCCGGCTGTCGCATGATACTAAAAACTTGGATTCCCTCGCCTCTACCTCAAAGGAGAGCGAATTATCATCGGGAACTACAACCGGCCTAACATTTAGATTGTGTGGCGCAATTGGAGTAACTACAAAATTTTCTGAATCGGGATATATAATCGGGCCGCCACAACTTAGCGAATAAGCGGTAGAACCTGTAGGTGTTGCTATGATTAATCCATCAGCCCAATAAGAATTGATAAACTCGTTATTCATAGAGGCGTGTATAATCATCATGGCAGAATTATCGCGACGATGAATGGTAATATCATTCAGCGCAAAATTTTCTTCCCCAAACAAACCTGTGTCTGATTCTAGAGTTAATAGTGAACGGGTATCTAAAGTATATTCCTGGTTGATTAAGGCTTTTAATGCTGCCTCAATTTCATTCTTATTGATACTGGCCAGGAAGCCTAAACGTCCAAAATTAATACCAATTACAGGAATACCTGAATTTCTGATTAATGATAGTGTATCCAATAAGGTTCCATCTCCCCCTAAGCTCAAAAGAACATCGGCATGTTCCTTAAGTTCCTTATGATTATGAAAAACAACGGTATTATCCGGCAGGTTAATTTTGCCGTTTAAAGAATTCTTAAACTTCGAATATAAAACAGGTTGAATGTGATGATCACTTAAATGATTGAAAACTTCCTGTACATAGGGCAAAACTGTATCATTAAAATCTCTCCCGTAAATAGCAATCCTCATACTTTAATTTTAAACATTTAAATAGTTCATGAAAGAATCGTAACGTTCCTGCGAACTATCATTTATCCGGGTGTTATTGTAAACCATTTTCACCTGATAGTTATATCTTTCAAAAGATGCGACTAAAGCAGTGATTTCAGTTTTATTTACTTTTAAGGTTACTTCTAAACGGGTAGAATCCCCAAATGAAGATACATAAGACGATAATATTTGGGCATTATCTGCCTCTACTACCTGGGCAATGTGCGCCAGGGAATTATCCCGGTTGCTAATTTCCAAAACGATAATGCCTCCGGGTTCTTTTACAGCAAACTGTCCTGCAACATAATCTATGATGTTGTTAATGGATATTAAACCCAGATAGTTTTTTTGCTGATCTAGTACCGGAACAGCTGTTAACTTCAATTCGCTCAATAACCTGATTACATCGTAAGTATGTACATTATTGAAAACAAAAACATTTAAAAGATTTGCAGAAATATCCTTGATTAAGGCCTGGTGATTAGGAGTGTTCAATAAATCATCTTCAGCAAGCATACCCAAAAACTGTAAATCGTTAACAACAGGCATATGCTTTAGTTTAAACTCGTTCATACGGTCTAAAGCTTTTTGCACTGTGTCTTTGGTTTTCAGTGATGGAATAACATTCGATATGATTTCTTCAGCAAACATTATTTAAGCAATATTCTATCTAAAAATCTTTCTAAGAAACTATTAAATATTTCGGGGTGCTCCATCATTGGCGCATGCCCACATTTATCTATCCAATTTAATTCTGAGTTTGGTAATAACTCATGAAATTCTTCTGCCACTTCTGGTGGAGTTACTTTATCATTTTTACCCCAAATCAATGATACTGGGATCGTGATTTTTGATAATTCCTTCGCCATATTATGTCGGATAGCTGATTTTGCCATCGTTAAAATACGGATTACCCTTGAACGATCATTCACCGTTTTAAAAACGTCATCAACAAGTTCTTTAGATGCCGTCGCCGGATTATAAAAAGTAAACTCTACTTTCTCTTTTATATAATCATAGCTCTCTCTGCGAGGGAAAGAACCGCCAAAAGCATTTTCATAAAGGCCAGAACTACCGGTAAGCACCAAGGCTTTAACAAATTCCTGGTGAGCAACCGTAAAAACCAAACCCACATGGCCGCCTAAAGAATTACCGACAAGAACAACTTGTCCAAATTTTTTATACTTCAAGAAACGATGAACATACCTGGATAAAGCTTTAACGCCAAGGGTTAAAATTGGCAATTCGTAAATTGGTAAAATTGGAACTACAACATGATATCGATTTTTAAAATGTTCGATAACCACTTCCCAGTTGCTCAATTCGCCCATTAGGCCATGTAGTAATACCAATGTTTCGCCTTTTCCAGCTTCGATGTATCTAAATCCTTCTTCTTCTTGTATCTGGTATGTCATATATATTCTAGATGGTATTGTGGTACTAAGTTAGTGCAGTAAAATTAATTTTTCGCATTTATATACCTTTTTTCTGAAATAAAATCAAAAACGGTATAAAAACCTAATCTGTATAGGATGGAGCAATCTGTAATTAGAAATTAAGTAACGTTCTACCTTTAAGCTCTCTATCTTTTTCCCTATTAAGCCAGCTTTTCCTTAACAATTTCTGCAATTAATTTTCCATCGGCTTTGCCAGCAAGTGCTGCGTTTGCCATCCCCATAACTTTGCCCATATCTTTAACCGATGTAGCGCCGGATTGTTTAATAACGCCTTCAATAATCGCGGCAACCTCCACCCGATCTAATTGTTTAGGTAAAAAATGATTAATCACCTCAATTTCCTCTTCTTCTACTTTATATAAATCTTCACGATTTTGTTGCTTATATATATCTGCAGATTCACGGCGTTGTTTAATCAGCTTTTGAAGAATTTTCAATTCAGTTTCTTCAGTCATTTCTTCTGATGCCCCCTTTTCAGTTTTAGCTAATAACAAGGCTGCTTTTATTGCTCTTAAACCTCTTAATTGTGCATCATTTTTAGCCAGCATGGCTTTTTTTATTTCTTGATCTATTGATATCATAATGTTGAAACGTTGTAATGTTTAAAAGTTGAAATGTTTTTCTGGTTAAGCGGTTAATTGTTCGAATCGGTTAATTGTTAGTTTACAGAACGATTAACCAATTTATACAGTTTAAACAGTTAACCTGGGTTATTCTCTGTTTACAAGAGTACCGGTAGCCTGTGCCGTTGGCATAATCAGCATATCGTTAATGTTTACATGTTTAGGGCGACTAACTACATACCAAATTGCATCAGCAATATCATCTGCAATTAACGGTTCTAAACCATCATAAACTTTTTTTGCCCGATCTTCATCCCCCTTAAAACGAACAATAGAAAATTCAGTTTCTACCATCCCGGGATGTATTGCCGTAACTTTAATTCCATGTGGCAAAAGATCGATCCGCATACCTTTACTTAAAGCATCAACGGCATGTTTACTTGCACAATATACATTTCCACCAGGGTAAACCTCTTTCCCTGCAATAGAACCAATATTAATAATGTGTCCTGATTTATTGGAAATCATCCAGTTGGAAACAATTTTGGTAACATAAAGCAGTCCTTTAACATTGGTATCAATCATGGTATCCCAATCATCGGTATTCCCTTTATCAATTGGTTCCAATCCCTGGCTTAAACCAGCATTATTGATTAATACATCTATATTTTTCCATTCAGCAGGCAATGCTTCCAATTCAGCTGATAAATTTTCTTTTTCACGAACATCAGCCAAAACTTGCTTAACCGTAATTGCATATTTATCCTCTAAATGATGCGCAATTTTAGACAAACGATCTTCGCGACGTGCAAGCAAAACCAAATGATAACCTTGTTGAGCAAATGTATGCGCACAAGCCTCGCCAATACCAGAAGTTGCGCCTGTAATAAATGCAATTTTAGACATATTATTGAATTAAATCTTAGCGTAATGCATTAATAGGGTTTGTTAACGATTCGCCTTATTGCCCGCAAAGGTAAGTTTTTTTGTTTTGTACCGACTATTGAAAAATTAAACTGAATGTTAATTGACGTAACTTTAACTGATCAATAGGGTTTGCGAAAGCAGTATTGTCATGCTTTAGCAAATCATTTATAGAATAAGATAGCTTAATTTCAGGCGATACTTTAAAATATTCAAAATAAAGATCAAAACCAATCCCCGTTTCATATGAAAAGTAATTCTTCCTACTCTTTAAAAATTTATCAATATGACTTTTGTCATCATCAAAAGTTTTCTTTCTTGAACCAATATCGATCGAATATTTTGCCCCTCCCAACCAGTAAGCCCTAAAGTTATTTAATCGGTTAGATTTTATCTTTACACCTAAAGGAAATTCGAACATGGTGGCTTCAACTTTTTTATCAAGTGAAGTCGGGTAGTTTCTTAATGGTGGATTCGGCCCTACTCCTACCGGTTCCGGTTCTTTATATTCATATTCGTAACGGACAATTCTATCACTAAAAATTAGTGATGGTGTACTGCGTATATCAACATTATCTGAAATCCTTCCGTTTACCACAAAACCTAAACCGAAGCCTGGGTTTGGAGGGCTTGAAATTGATTTTAAATCTGAAGTTACCTGCTCACCATTATCAGGATCATAAAAAGATTTGCGCCAGTCTGGTTTTTTAAGAATTTTATATTCTGCCGAAACATATTGGAAATTAAAACCCCAGCTCCAGCTTTCATCATCTATACCCCCACCCCAGTTTTGAGAAAATGCAGAAATGGAAATCATAAAAAGAAATGTAATGAGGCTTAATTTTTTAATCATTTGACACCTGTGTATATCGAACTTATTCCAAACGTTAAAATTTTCTGTTTGGTACTTTTGAAGCCTACTTTTTCCATTAATGTGGTAAAATCGTCTCCATCAGGAAAAGCTTCAACAGATTCTGGCAAATACGTATAGGCACGGTGATCTTTGGAAAACAATTTTCCAAAAAAAGGTGTAACCTGCTTGAAATAGAAGCTATATAGTTGCTTAACGGGGAAAGTTTTTGGTTTAGAGAATTCCAGAATAACAATTTTACCATTTGGCTTTAAAACCCTGAACATATCTCTCAGGCCCTTTTCCAGATTTTCGAAATTGCGGACACCGAAGGCTACCGTAATGGCATCGAAAGTATTATCGACAAAATGTAAACCCTCCGAATCACCTAGCTGTACCGAAAACACATCATGCAAGCTACGTTCATTGATTTTCTTCCTGGCCACTTCGAGCATCCCTGCTGAAATATCAACCCCAATAACCTTTTCCGGATGGAGTTTCTTGATCGCCTCGAAAGCAAAATCCCCTGTCCCCGTTGCTACATCCAGCATCATTCTTGGATGAATGGAAACCAATTCTTTAATCGCTTTTTTACGCCATAAAACATCAATACCTAAAGAAAGGAAATGATTTAGGAAATCGTAGGTGCCAGAAATATTGTTAAACATGGTTGCAACCTGCTCTTTTTTGGTTGCATCTTCAATTTGGTATGGGGTGATGTTCTGATTCATGATGTTGGACAAAGATAGGGAAAAAGTTGGATTCGAAAGTCCGGAGTCGGAAGGTCCGGAGTCAGGAGTCTGGAGTTCTTAGTTTGCAATTAAAAGACTTCAGACCTTGGACTTCGGACTCCCGACTATTGACTATTGACTTTATTACTCCAAACTTCCAACTCCAAACTAATTACTACCTTTGCATTATGATGATCAAAACGGCAACATTTGTTTGCAGCAACACCCAGGTTTCGGCTTTGCCGCCACCAACTATGCCCGAATATGCTTTTATCGGTCGATCGAATGTGGGTAAATCTTCCTTAATCAATATGCTGGTTAATCAGCATGGTTTGGCAAAAACTTCGCAAAGACCTGGTAAAACGCAACTCATCAATCACTTTTTAGTTAACGATGCCTGGTATATTGTCGATTTGCCTGGCTATGGTTATGCAAAAGTTTCAAAGACCAGCAGAGAAAAATGGGAAAAATTTATCAGGGCCTATATTACCAAAAGGGAAAGCCTGCAATGTGTTTTCGTATTGATTGATAGCCGTTTAGATCCTCAACAAATCGACCTGGAATTTTGTTATTGGTTGGGTGAGAAACAAATTCCCTTCTCGTTGTTATTTACTAAGGCTGATAAACAAGGTATGACTACAACGATGAAAAACGTAGCTGCTTTTAAAAAAGCATTAAGTCAGTGGTTTGAAGAAATTCCGACAACCATTGTTACTTCTGCCGAAAAACAAACCGGAAAAGATGAAGTTTTAAATTTTATCTACGAGGTAAATAAGGATTTCGTAAAGCCAGCTGTGAGTTATAAGTAATAGGTTGTAAGTAGTAAGTTATAAGTTAGTTTTTGAGTTGACAATTTTAGCCGCTCAAATCTAATATCTAAAATCTCATATCTAATTAAATGAAAAAATACTTTTCACTCGTATTATTCGCACATTCCATATTTGCTTTGCCTTTCGCAATGATTGGTTTCTTTTTGGGTGTTACCACAACAGAAAGTCCATTTTTATGGCAGAAACTGATTTTGGTATTGCTTTGCATGGTTTTTGCCCGTAACTCGGCTATGGCATTTAACCGTTATTTAGATCGGGATATCGATGCTAAAAATCCCCGCACCCAAATGCGTGATATTCCTGCCGGAAAAGTTTCGGCAAATGAAGCTTTGATATTCGTAATAGCCAATTGTTTATTATTTGTTGCAGCCACTTACTTTATAAATAGTCTTTGTTTTTATTTATCACCAATTGCTTTGTTTGTGGTGCTGTTTTATAGTTATACCAAGAGGTTTACAGCACTTTGTCATTTGGTTTTGGGCCTGGGCCTATCCCTTGCACCCATTGGTGCATATATTGCGGTAACCGGTCATTTTGCTTTGGTTCCCGTTTTATATTCGTTCGCAGTATTGTTCTGGGTTAGTGGTTTCGATATTATTTATGCCTTGCAGGATGAAGATTTCGATCGGGAAGAAAATTTGCATTCCATCCCATCTGCCCTTGGTATAAAAAATGCTTTAAACGTATCAGTTGTTCTTCATGTATTTTCGGCAGCATGCGTAATTGCCCCCATATTTTTAATGCCTCAGGCATTCAGTTGGGTATATTATATAGGTGTGGTATTTTTCTGTTTTGCGTTGATTTATCAACACTTATTGGTAAAACCTACGGATATAAGCAAAGTAAACAAAGCTTTCGCGACTACAAATGGAATGGCATCAGTTGTGTTTGCTGTTTGCTTTTTAATTGATGCCTTTCTTAGAAGTAAATGATAGAATGAGTGGAGGATAAAATGAATGAATAGCATTTTTCACGTAACATCAAAATCCTCTTATTCAAAATTCAACGATTATAATAGTCAAACATTCACTCAATCAAAATTCAATCATTCAATAATTATGAATTTAACCATAAACAAAAAACCAAGAACATATATTCCTCAGGATTTAACCATTATCTGGGAAAGTTTAGAACCTCTTTTTAATGAATTACAAAGTAGAAAAATCAATAGTGTTGATGAATTGGAGCAATGGTTAAAAGACCGTTCTGAATTAGAGGCTGCTTTGGAAGAAGATTTTGCCTGGAGATATATCAAAATGAGTTGTGACACGGCCAATGAGGAACTGGTTAAAAGCTTTCAATATTTCGCTACAGAAATTGAGCCTAAAATTTCTCCTTTATCGAATGCGCTGAATAAAAAATTTATCGAAAGCCCCTATATAAATGCCCTGGATAAAGAAAAATATTTCGTTTACAGCAGGGCGATTAAAAAGGCTTTGGAACTTTATCGCGAAGAAAACATTGAATTGTTTACTGAATTGCAGGTTAAACAACAAAAATATCAAGGCATTACAGGCGCTATGAGCGTAGAGATTAATGGCCAGGAATATACATTGGAACAAGCATCGATCTTCGTAAAAGATTTGGATCGTGATGTTCGCGAAAATGCCTGGAAAACCATTCAGCAGCGTAGATTAGTCGACAAGGATGATTTAAACATGCTGTTCGATGAACTGATCCGTTTACGCAATCAGGTGGCGCTAAACGCAGGTTTCGAAAGTTATCGCGATTATATGTTCCAGGCTTTGGGTCGTTTTGACTATACTCCACAAGATTGTTACGATTTTGCACATGCCATTGAAAAAGAGATCGTTCCAATTTTGAAAGAACAAGCAGAAAAACGTCGTAAGGCTTTAGGTTTAGATGTTTTGAAACCTTGGGATATGGAAGTAAGTATAACTGGAAAACCTGCTTTAAAACCTTTTAACAATGGAGAAGAATTAATTGATAAAAGTATTGATTGTTTCAACGCTATTGATGAAAAGTTAGGTGTAAAACTGGCGACTATGAAGGCCAACAACCTCTTCGATGTTGAAAGCAGAAAGGGTAAGGCACCAGGTGGCTACAACTATCCATTGGCAGAAACCGGCGCACCATTCATCTTCATGAATTCGGCAAATTCGCTTCGCGATTTAACGACGATGGTGCACGAGGGTGGTCATGCTATACACACTTTTTTAACTGCAAATTTAGAGTTGAATGATTTTAAACATTGCCCATCAGAAGTGGCCGAATTGGCATCAATGAGTATGGAATTAATTTCTATGGATAAATGGGATGTTTATTTCGATAATCCAGAGGATTTAAACCGGGCTAAAAAAGAACAACTGGCCGATGTTCTGAAAACCTTGCCTTGGGTTGCCGTTATTGATCAGTTTCAACATTGGATCTATACAAACCCAAATCATACCGCAGCAGACAGAGAAGAAACTTTTAAACAAATTTATAATCGCTTTGGTGCAGGTTTTGCACATTGGGATGGCCTGGAACACGAATTTGGCAATGTTTGGCAGAAACAATTGCATTTGTTCGAAGTTCCTTTTTACTACATCGAATATGCCATTGCCCAATTAGGTGCAATCGCCGTTTGGAAAAACTATAAAGAAAATCCTGAAAAAGCCCTTGAACAATATTTAGCAGCACTATCTTTAGGTTATACCAAACCGATGGATCAGATTTATAAAACGGCTGGGATCAAATTTGATTTCAGTGCAGCATATGTTAAAGAACTGGCAGATTTTGTAAAGGAAGAATTGGAAAAACTGGGGTAGAGAAAGGCAGAAGGTATTATCTAAAATATATCAAGTCGTAGTTTCTTCGCTACGACTTTTTTGTTATCCAGCTTTCACTTATAATACTGCATTCTTTTTTCTAATTTTCAATATTAGTAGCATTACCAACAGGGATAAAACAATCATAATCAAATAGCTGTAGCTCAAATTACGTTCATCTTTTGCAGGTACAATGTTGACAATGCCATAACTTAAAAAGGATACGATAACATAGGTAATACCTCCCGTAAGCCCTCCTGCGATACCTGCATTCTTAGGGAATTTGCTTAAACAAAAAGTAAAATAATTATTAAAAGTAAAACCCGCACCTACATGGATAATAAAAGCAAAAAAGATAAGTGAATATAAATTGGTGATAAAATTCAGGCTCATAATCATTACAATAACAAACACAACCTGCAGCAGCGAATTGATCAATAAACGTTTAAAAAACGGGCGGTTAATGGTGGCTTTACCAATAAACCCACCAACCATCCATGCAAACCCCAGAAACAGAGAGCTATAGCCCGAAATTACAGGTGAAAAGTGTAGATGGTGTTCTATTATAAATGGCCCGGTCATATTATATACCATTACCATACAATAAGCCAGTCCAAGCATTACGATACCTAAAGTAAAACTGGTTGTTTTAATCATTCCGACATAGATATGTGCAATTTTTTTAAGTTGAAATTCTGTAAAATGGGTTAAGGTTTCACCACTAAAAATAAACTCCAAAAAAGCAAATACAAGGGCAAAGCCTGCTAAAAAGTAAAAATTAGATTCCCAACCAAAAACACTTTGGAGATAGCCACCGATAAAAGGTGCTACAATGGGTCCTGTTGACCAGATAATAGAAAACAGGCTTAGATAATGTTTAAGTGTATCGCCACTAAACAGATCAACAAAATAAGCACGTTTGGCCACTACGATGGCTCCAACGGTAAGCCCATGTACAATCCTCATTAAATAAATCAAGTAAATATTGTGGGTGCTGGCGATAACCAAACTTGCCAATGCAAAAATGAGCAAAGCATATAAACCAATTTTATATCTACCAAAACTGTCCAGTACACTCCCGATAAAGAGTTGTGAAACACCATAACTGATTAAAAAAATACTAAGGGTAAGCTGCACCTGTATACTGGAAACATTCATTTTCCCGGCCATTGTTGGTAATGAAGGAATATAAATATCGGTTGCAAAACCAGATAAGGGAATTAATGCAAAGGCTAGTAAAGTAGCTATGCCCTGATGATGTTCTTTTATATATTTTGTTTTCGCTTTACTTGTATTCATAGCATCGTCCTTAATTAAATATGTGGGGCAAAATTACAGTTTTGGAGTTGGGTGGAATTATAGAAATCAAACAAATGACCATTATCTGAAGAGTAAAGGCAAATTTTACTTTAATCAAATAAATCAAGATTGGGCTTCCTCATTATCTTTTTATACAGAACAGGTTATTTGCTTACAAGATTTTGCACCTTGAAATTTATATCTGCCTTTAGACATTTTTAGCGCATATTTTTTTAAGTTTGGGGAATACAACAACCAGACACGATGTTTGAAAAGCTATTCAGAAAGAAATCTATTTCCAAAATATTACAAGATGCCGAAAAGGGTTATGGCGATCATGAAAACGCCTTACGTAAAACGCTTGGTGTTCGCGATTTAACTGCTTTTGGTATTGCGGCCATTATTGGTGCAGGTATTTTTAGTACGATTGGTAAAGCCAGTGCAGATGGAGGTCCGGCGGTCATCTTTTTGTTTATTTTCACGGCTGTTGCCTGTAGTTTTGCTGCTTTTGCTTATGCAGAATTTGCGTCGATGGTTCCAGTTTCGGGTAGTGCCTACACTTATTCCTATGTCGCTTTTGGCGAATTAACGGCATGGATCATCGGTTGGTCGCTCATTATGGAATATGCCATTGGAAACATTACGGTAGCCATTTCCTGGTCTGATTATTTTACCGGGCTCCTCTCCTCCATACGAATACCTGCCTGGGGAATAGATGGTATAAATCTTCCGGGCTGGATGACCATGGATTACCTTACAGCGTTTAACGGACATAAACATACAGAAGCACTATTAAATGCTGGCAAAAACATAGGCGATCTGGATGCTGCAATCGCTGCAGCAAATGATGCCTGGCTATCGGCCCCAAGAATTGGCAGTTTCCACATAGTTGCCGATCTTCCAGCCTTAGCCATCATCATCTTCATTACCTGGTTGGTATATCGTGGAATGAAAGAAAGCCGCAATGCAAGTAATGCAATGGTGGTGGTAAAACTTGCCGTAATTTTATTGGTTTTAGCTGTAGGTGTTTTTTATATTGATACAAAAAACTGGAATCCCTTTGCACCAAATGGTGTTTCAGGGGTACTGAAAGGTGTTTCCGCTGTGTTTTTTGCCTACATAGGCTTTGATGCCATTTCTACTACCGCTGAAGAATGTAAAAACCCACAACGCGATTTACCACGTGGTATGATGTGGGCCATTATTATCTGTACCGTTCTTTATGTAGCCATTGCATTGGTTTTAACTGGTATTGTAAAATCAAATACACTCGCTGTCGGCGATCCTCTAGCCTTTGTTTTTGATCAGATAGATTTGAAATTGATGAGCGGCATTATTGCCGTAAGCGCTGTATTTGCGATGGCAAGTGTACTGTTGGTTTTCCAGATGGGACAGCCTCGTATATGGATGAGCATGAGCCGCGATGGCTTATTACCCAAAGCATTCTCTAAAATTCACCCAAAGCACAAAACACCTTCTTTCGCTACCATTGTTGTTGGATTTGTAGTTGCCGTCCCTTCCCTGTTCATGAACCTGACCATTGTAACCGATCTTTGTTCAATAGGAACATTATTTGCTTTTGTATTGGTTTGTGCTGGCGTATTGGTTTTGCAAAACAGGCCCGATGTACAACGTGGAAAATTCAAAATTCCTTATGTAAATAGTAAATATATTATTCCCCTTGCTTTTATTGCCTGTATCGCATTCGCTTTTACAAAATATGACAAAGAGGTTAAGGGCTTCATTTTCAATACACCCAAAACCATAGGAACGGTGACATTTGTAACCTCTTTAGGTGCTGATGAACTGAAAATTGTTAAAACGGAAATCATTAAAGATGCGGCTCCACAAGTTATTTTAACTGAAAAAGTGGATGCGGAATCTTATTTAAGCGCTTTACCTGCTGATCGTTATGAACAGTTCATCTACGCTTCAAAAATCCCAACCGAGAAAAAATATGAAAGTGGTTGGAACTTATTTAAACACAAGATCCCAATGTGGATTTTCTTGATCATCTGTGTATTTATCACCTATTTTAGCATCACTAAAAACTTATCCTTAATACCAGTATTAGGTTTGATCAGTTGTTTATATATGATGTGTGAACTGGGCATCTCCAACTGGATTGGCTTTAGCATTTGGCTGGTTATCGGATTGGTCATTTACTTTATATACGGCTATAAACATAGTAAATTGGCTAATCCAGAAGCTTAGCTGTCATTCAGGGGCACGAAGAATCTCTTTCTATAGGTTGGTGTCTCACCACAAGTGTTCAGAAGATTTTATGGTGTTATTAAAAAATGTAGAAATAGTTTAGGATACACTTAAATGCCCTTATGTGTCTTATATGCTAAACAATAGAGACTCATTTTTTACCATAGAAGGAATATAAGTTCATATAAAATGTGCTTAGGTGGTAAAATCTAATAACATTTTAATCTTCTGAAAAGCTATGGTGTCTCACCGACCGAAACTTGTTTTAAAAATTCTTATCTTGTTTAAGTTATTTTTTGCCTTATAGGCGGTATTATCACAATTGTATAAAATAAGTATAAATATTGACTAAAACCTTTCATTATACTATCTGTTGGTGTCCAACCGACTGAAACTTATTTTAAAAATTCTTATCTTGTTTAAAGTTGTCCCTGCACCTAAAACTTAAATTATGCACATTTTTCATAAACGTCAGGGACAAATGGATTATAATCATCCATACTTTTACACCGATACCATATTTGACTTTGCTCATCTGTTGCGTGATGATCAACTGAAAATGATCATTATAAATTCTTTGCAATTCTTGGTTCAACAAAAGTTGGTGGAGATCTACGGTTATGTAATTATGCCTAATCATATTCATCTAATTTGGAATATGCTAAAAATAAATGGCAAAGAAAGTCCTGTGGTAAGTTTTACAAAATTCACAGCTCATCAATTTAGAAAACACTTATTAGTTCATAACCCCCACCTATTACATAAGTATAAATCAGAAAAAGAAGATCGAATTTTTCAATTTTGGAAACGTGATCCTCTTGCAATTCCTTTAAGCACAGAAGACATCTTAATTCAAAAACTGGATTATATACACAATAATCCAGTAAAAGAGAAATGGAAGTTATGTGATTATCCCGAAAACTATACTTGGAGCAGTGCTAGTTTCTATGAAACAGGGGTTGATCAGTTTAGTATGCTTACTCATTTCAGAGATTGATCAGTTTCATTTTTTCGGTCGGTGGGACACCAACCGATAGGTGAAAAGTTTACCCCGATTATAATGCCAATTTTTTCGGTTGGTGAGACACCGACCGATAGCTAAAAAACTATACTTGGAGCAGTGCTAGTTTCTATGAAACAGGGATTGACCAGTTTAGTATACTTACTCATTTCAGAGATTGATCAGTTTCATTTTTTCGGTCGGCGGGACACCAACCGGTAGGTGAATTTTCAGTAGTTACGATGGTTTATAGACCTTCAAGGGTACCCTATTTTTTCAGTCGGTGAGATACCGACCGATAGCTAAAAACAAAAATCCTCAGGCCTTTACAGACTGAGGATT